>JGI24024J18818_10000912_pt1 | contig 11741 bp, 14 predicted proteins | sample Cruoilmetagenom2_FD_18818 | JGI IMG/M metagenome (IMG submission 18818) | reverse complement strand
TTGAGTTTGACGTTCAGATCGATACTGCTGTCCCGGATTCCCAATGCCAACGGTGTTTTTCCTTTATCTCCCTCGATATGCGCAATTTCGGCCACCGCCGCGATGATCTTTTCAGCGACTTCGGCACCGGGAGATGGAAGGTCTGTTTTACGGTATTTTGCGGTTACCGTTACATTTCCGTCATCGGATCTTGTGATGGAAATTTTTTCAGCGTTGTTATTGACGCCGTGCAGCGCAGCCAAAGCCAGCCATTTCAAGGCGGCTTCCTGGGTATCTGCGTCATCTTTAACCACGGACATTTCTTTGAGGGGGTCTGTGGTTGCAAAACAGTCACAGTGTTCCTGGACCTTCAAATGTAAACTTCCCGTATCTTTCATGGCAATACCTCCTTTTATCTTCGGCTCAGTGACACGAGGGTCCTTTGCAGCCGAAGGCCTTTTTATTGGACTGGGCCATCCGGTCCAGAAATCGGCCGAAAAAACCTTTGGGCTTCAGGTATTTTTCCGGATTTTTTGAAAATGCCGATCTGCAGTTTTCGGCACAGAAATAATAGGTGCGTCCCTTGTACTCGTAAACCGGATGGGCCGATTTCGGATTTATGTCCATGCTGCAAACCGGATCTTGAACCCTAGGGTGTTGAGCGGTCACCATTTTCGAATCTCCATTATACGTCCTTCGGGCTGTTTAGGCTATTTTCCAACCGGAAGGTTTTCTTTGTTGCACCAACATAATGCCACAATGTGGCATTATCAATCTTTATTTTGAAACCCGAAAAACTTTTCCCCAATTTAGGAAGCCCCGGGTCCCTTGATACCAGGATCTTGGTTTCACCGGACAAGTATCCTCGACTTTCGCGAATTCGGGTATTAATATAATGGAAGAGGAAAAAAACCCATGGTTTGATATTGTTCTATGATTTTGAAAGGATTGTCATGAACGCCGGAGGCGAAGATAAAAAAAAGGGGTGGAGCACATACGCCACAAAAAAGACGGACAAGTTTCAGGAGCGGCGGAACGGACTGCTGGCCCTGGTGCATATCGCCAAGAAAGAGATTCCTCTCTCAGATGACGAATATCGGGACGTGATTGCCTATTGGGGGGTCAGATCTTCGGCAGACATGTCGATTCCGGAGCTCGAGGAACTGGTGAAATATTTCGAGTCCTTGGGATTTAAAAAAAAGGTGTCCGATCCCAGGGATCCGGGTTCAGGGGTCGGCCAGATCAAAGCTCTCCAGGAACGAATCCGGGCCGAAGCCAAAAAACTGAGCAACGGAGAACAAAGACTCAAAGGACTGGTGAAGAAAATCGCCAAGGCGGACGATCTTAAGGCGTGCCGGAACATCAAGAAATTGAAGCAGGTTCTCAAGGTGGTTCGGCTGCTGCAAGATCGGGANTGATCCCCAACGTTCATAAATAACCGTGNGGGTATTAAAAAAAGATAATATTAGGGAAATGGAAGTCAGAAGGAGGCAAAAATGGAATATGATTTTCTNGTGGACACCTATGACACCGAACGGATCAAGACCCTCAGCGTTTGGAGTATGTTCGAGGATGATGATCTTTTCATCCGTCCTCACCCCCTGGACCGAAAAGATCGGAATCCCTTGGAGCACATGATCCATCAGTGCATGGGTGAAAACAAATGGTTCTGCAATATGTTCGGCATCGATGTGGGGGCGCCGCCGCTGCCCGAAAAGGAAACCCGGATCGAATTCATCAAGCAATATGCCGAGGATTCGGGAAAACGACTGGCAATGCTGAAAGAAAAAGACAAATCCTGGTGGGAGAAAGAGGTTGCTTTTTTTGATGCCCTGCGGACGAGAACCTGGATTATGCTGCGACGGATCGCCCATACGGCTCAGCATCGGGGTGAACTGACGTCTCTGCTCAGAATGCTGAGAAGAGCGGTCCACAGCATCTACGGACCGTCTGCCGATACCGGGGGATTGCCCCAAAATAATGCATTGACCCTATATACATATCCGGACATACCGTCTCTGATCCAGGGAGAATCCAACGGCGGCTTGAAAGCACCCCTGCCGGGTCCTGGAATCATGCCCTGCACCGAGCGTCCGGATCTTTAGGGATGGATTAGATTCTGAGAATCAGCGTTCAGTATGGACCCGGAAGGTGAAACAATTATGAAATTCAAATGAAAAGTTCGTGAAAAATTGAAGGCATCGATGGGGATCGTCGGTCTTTAACAGCTGTAGATCATGGAATCCTTTAGGATTTTCTATTGAAAAAATTAATCAAGTATTGCAAAAGTATCCGTTGAGGCGCATCATTTGCAACCAGAAATGCGGTTAAGCTATTTAAGTTTTCACGAATTATAACCATCAATCTGTAATTGGAGAATCTATTGTCAGCGATAAAAATCGGTATCATCGGCGTTGGCAACTGTGCCAGCGCGCTGTTGCAGGGAATTACATATTACAGAGGAAAAAATCGCAATGACGCTATTGGAATTTTAAATTGGTCGATAAACGGGTACACGCCGGGTGATATCGAGGTGGTCTCGGCCTTTGACATCGATCAGAGAAAAGTCGGCAAAGACGTTCACGACGCCATTTTTGAATTGCCGAACTGTACCCAGAAGTTTGTGGATCACATGCCAAGGGCAGGGGTCAAGGTGTCCATGGGGAAAATATTGGACGGTTTTGCCGAACACATGAAAAACTATGAACCGGATTACACCTTTTTGCTGTGTGATCAAAAAGAGCCGACCCAGGGCGACGTTGTCGAAATTTTAAAGGATTCCGGCACGGAAGTCCTTTTGAATTACCTGCCGGTGGGGTCGGAGCACGCCACCCGGTTTTATGCGGAATGTGCCTTGGAAGCCGGCGTCTCGTTTATCAACAACATACCGGTTTTTATCGCCAGTGATCCTTTTTGGGCGGAACAGTTCAAGTCCAGGAAGATTCCACTGATCGGTGACGATATCAAATCTCAGATGGGTGCAACGATTGTTCATCGCGCGTTGACGAACCTGTTTGAAAAACGGGGGGCCAGACTGGAAAAAACATATCAGTTAAATACCGGCGGCAACACAGATTTTCTCAATATGTTGGACAAAGACCGAGTCCATCAAAAAAAGGAATCCAAAACAGCCGCAGTTCAGGCCGTTATGCGCAAAAAGCTCCAAGACCGAAGCATACATATTGCCCCCAGCGACTATGTGCCTTGGCTGAATGACCAGAAAATATGTTTTATTCGCATGGAAGGGCGGATTTTTGGCGAGATGCCCATGAATGTCGAACTGAGACTCTCCGTGGAAGATTCACCCAATTCGGCCGGCGCTGTCATCGATTGCATCCGGTTGTGCAAGCTGGCCATTCAGAGAAACGTCGGGGGGGTGTTGGAAGCCCCTTCAGCCTACTATTGCAAACATCCACCGGTTCAATACACGGACGATGTTGCATTTTCATTGGTGGAAGATTTTATTTCAAACGCTTGACCCCTTTGGTTATGATAAGCGCAATAATTTTCGATTTCGGGCGGGTCATCTCGGTCCAAAAGCCGCCGGCTCTGTTTGCTCGATACGAGAAAGATCTGGGGCTCGCCCCCGGCTCCATCAACCCTATCATGTTCGGCAGCCGGGCCTGGAAAGACGCACTGCTGGGCCGAAAGACCGCCCAAGCGTTCTGGTACGCCATCGGACCTGAACTCGGGTTGAACGCTGCCGAAGACATTGATGGGTTTCGTCGCCGGTATCATACCGATGAGGCCATCAACCCGGGTGTGGCAGAACTCATTCATCTTCTGTACGGCCGCTATAAACTGGCGGTGCTCTCCAATTCGCCGCCGGGTTTGATGAACTGGCTGGGGGATTGGAATATAGGCCACCTGTTCGACGTTGTTTTCTGCTCCGGCGACGAGGGGGTGGTCAAGCCCGATCCGGCGGCCTTCGAGATGACCCTCGGCCGGCTGGGGGTTGAACCGGGAGCGGCCGTCTTCATCGACGACACCCTGGAGCACGTAACGGCTGCTGAAACATTGGGGCTTCACGGCATCTGCTTTACCACCGCCGAGGTGCTGTCAGATCGATTGAACGCGTTGCTGGAATCCCCATAGATCCCGTACAATATCAGAAAAACGGGTCCAAGATCCCCATCAAAGGGACACCGTCACCTGATGGAACGCTTCGGCCACCTCGAAATCAGCCCCTTCGGCCATTTCCCGGCACCGCTCCCACAGCCTTTTTTCCAGATCAGGAATGTTTAGCTGGGCCATTTGGCTTTCGTGACAGCGCAGGGCAGCGAGCTTGAGGTCAAAGGTCTCGGTAATGTCAATGCGCAGGTTGATGTCTTCAGCGCCGAAAAACAGGATTTTTTGAACTTTATGGGGCATGAGCCCTTCTTCGATCAAATCCGGGTAGGCCGCCAGGTCTCGGGCAAAGGGAAAGACCGCATCCAGGGTTACCTGGCCGGTGATACGGTGGTCCCGGTGCCAGATGTAGCGCCGGTATGGATCCGATGTTACGATCATTTCAGGTTTGTACCTTCGGATTTGCCTCACGATGGCTTTTCGAAAATCCGGTGTATCTTCGAGCCCCTGATCCGGATATCGGAGGAAAACCACCTCAGAGACCCCCAATACCGCTGCGGCCGCTTTCTGTTCTTTTTCTCGAATTTTCGCAAGCTGTCGGGGCGTTACATCCGGATCGTCGGTGCCCTTGTCCCCGCTGGTGCACACAACATAGACAACCCGTCGACCGTCCCGGGTCCACTTGGCGACCGAACCTGCCGAACCGAATTCTGCGTCATCCGGATGGGCGGTAATTACCATTATTTCTGATCTATCCGACACATTGAAGCTCCTTTTGTTAATTTTTCTGTTGTCCGTACGGGACCGATCGGTATGCTTCGAGCAACAAAGAAGCGGATCGTGCCCATGTGAATTCCGTCACCGAGGCCCGAATTTTAGACGGCGACAGGCCGTTTTCTTGTTGTTTTAACCAAACGGCTTCGATGAGACGGGCAAAATTTGTTGGATCCGAATCCGTTGCCACGTATCCGGTCACGCCGTCTTTTACAATCTTTTCCATGGCCCCAACCGGTGTCGTCACAACGGGGGTTCCGCACGCCAAGGCCTCGAGAGCCACCAGACCAAAGCTCTCATAATAGGACGGTACGGCGAGAACATCTGCAGCACTGTAATATTGGGGCAGGATTTTCTGTTCGACCCTTCCGGCAAACGTTACGCGATTTTGGATATTCAAGGCCGTCGCTTCGGACTGGAGCTGTCGAAATATGGGCGTGTGGGGACCGTCGCCTCCGACCAGGACCAGCCGAAGACCCGGAAGATGTGTCAGGCGGCCAACGGTTTCCAACAGGCGGCGGAGTCCCTTTACAGGGGCATACCGTCCCACGTAGAGTACTATGAAATCATCGCCGGAAAATCCCAATTGCCGGCGGGCGGATGGTTTGTCCAAGGGTTTGAATCGGTGAAGATCAACGCCGCACGGTATCACTGTAATCTTGTCATCAGACACCGCATCATATCGGCTTAAATATTCCTTTTCTTTTTGGGTGGCAACCACCAGCCCATCACAACCCCTGGCCAGTCTTCGTTCGCTGGTCAGCCGCAATTCAGGCTCATGCTCCGACGGACAAGTCTGTTGTTTTACTGTGCCGATGGTGTGATACGTGAGCAGGTGATGAATATTCCAGGCGGACTGGGCCATGGCCCCCAAAACTCCGGACAGCCAGTAATGGCTGTGGAGGATATCATATTCAATGTCTTCCTGGATTTTAAAGGATTCCAGATCGTGAAAAAGTTGGGGCAAATAGGCATAAAGAGCGCCTTTGGATACGGCGCCCCGGGTTCCTCCGGACAAGTGGATGAGCCGGACGTTGTCATATAGATCCACGGCCCGTTGGTGCCGGCCGGAATTGTGCTGGGTGAAGATGTCGATGCAATGCCCTCTGCGGCCGAATTCTTTGGCCAGCTCCCGAACATATACGCTCATACCGCCCGTATCTTGGGTTCCCAAATCCCCAATGGGACTCGAATGAATACTGAGCATGGCAATATTCAACGCCATGGGCCGACACTCCATTTGATTGTTCCCCGTTTATCCATCCAGGTCGATCTTTAAACGATACAGGGGAACCGGCGTGCTTCCCAATCGTTTTTTATAGACTTCATTGCCCTTTAATAGATCGTACCGGAGCTTTTTTTGCTCGATGCTGTCTTTAATACTGTATACCTTGCTGAGCAACCCGACACCCAGACGGCCAAACCGAGGATTATATCCATTATTGTAAAGGAAAATCGTATGGTTGTAATCGAAACACATGACGCCGGCCGCCGGCATCCCATCGATGTCTAAAAAGGAAAGCCTGAAAAACCCGTGCTCGGCCATTTTTCTGGCCAGCAGCAGAAAAAAAGACAACATGGGGTCGGTCAAAAATTCGGATTTGTCCGGCCGGCTCGCCGTAAACATAGAAAAAAAGATGTCCATATGTTCCGAGATCTCTTCCGGCCGTTTAATGACCCGAAATCGGACATGACCCGCTTCGTCAAGCCGCCGCAATTTACGTCGAATTTCATGGCGCTGTTTGCCCCCCAGCATTTGGAGATAGGAGTCCCAGGTGCCGGGCAGTTCGATCTCAGAGCTTATACCCGCCGGGTCACACACCACGGAGAGCCCTGTTCGCCGGGCCATATCAGGCAGTTGTGTAAGGGAGATGGATTCGGGCCTCAAGGCGCCCAATTCAAGGGATTGGATCCCTTTATTTTTCAGGTGGGATAAGATGGCCCCCAGAAATTCCTCATGATGGTTCGGGGCCACGACCACATCCTGGTAATCGCAGACATTTTCTCCTCCGATGAACCGTGCGGTGTTTCCTTCCACAGCCAGGGGCGCAACGCCGATGAGCTTTCCCTGGCGATATCCCGTCAGAATTTCCGGATCTTGATTGCCGCCGAACATATCCCACCAGGTTTTCAGCCACACCGGAAGGACAAACAGACAATTCCAGCCGAGGGCGAATTCTTCGTTTAAAAAAATAGATTCAAAACCCCCAAAGGATTCTGTTCGGATCTTTATGGCGTGTTCTTTGTGCATCATGAATATTTTTCGTTGGATCCCAATGGTGTTATTTGGAATTCAATTCCTTCCGTGCCGTTTCCGCAGTCCGAATCCATGGGACATGGGAACTGCGGGTTAAAGGTTTTCATCGATGATTCGCCAGTAAAACCCGTCTTCGGTATCCTCCACGCGAATGTCGGCTTGCAAAAGGATATCCCGGATGCTGTCGGCGTCCGACCATTGTTGTTTTTTTCTAAACGCCACCCTCAATCGCAGCATGGGTTCCACCAATAGTGCCAGGTATTCTCGAATGCGGCGGGGTGAAGGACCCAATTCCGCTCCCAAAAGCACAATCGATTCTCTCAGAATTTCACGGGCTTGAGAAATGCTTTCGGCATCTTCCAAATCCCTTTGCGCTTTCCAGATGATGCTGTCCAAGGCCAAAAGGGCATTGGTGGCAACTTTTTGATCCTGGTGCGCCAGCCCGTTGCGAAACGAAGCTTCCATGTCACTCGCTCTGCTCAACACGGTTTTTTCCGGGGCCTTCAGGTGGACGGCACCATCGATTTCATCGGGCTCTTTTAGAGTCCATTCTCCGATGTCCATTTCCTCGGCCAGTGTTTCAAACGGCAGCGGGTCTCCTTTGCCGAATTTCATTTCACGCCCCATTCTTCGGAGGGTGACGTCTCCGATTCCCTGGATGTCGATTCGCTGTGCGTGAAGATCGATGATGCAGGCAGTATGCTCGTCGATACCCAAAATCGTCGCATCTTCCGGTAAAAGCGCCTCGAGTTTCCGAAAACGGGATTCTCCCATAAAACAGAACCGTGTGTCGTGGGTTCCGCCTTCGGCGTTATTCCAATGGGGAACGACAACCAGGTTGAACCCGAAGGGTGCCAAAATATCGAGTCCGTCGATCCAGTGGATTTCCTGGCCGACCTTGTATATTTCGTATACGGGTAGGGTATGGCGGCCCATGGTCAGGGCGGCTGCGCTTGCAGCCACCAGGCAGCCGCCGGATTGAATGACGGTATTGAGAATTTCGGGAATCGGTGTTTTCCGAAGCTGACGAACCGCATAGGTGGGGCTCCCCGGTCCCACCAGCACAAAATGTGCGTTTCGCAGCAGATCATACGCTGTTTCGGCTTCAAATGCCGTGGTATTCTCAGCGGATTTGTACCCGGCGACGGCAAGGGGTTTTTGAACGTGAACCCGAAAATATTCCACCGCTTTCCGGGAAATCTCTTCGACATTCAGCTGAAACCCGGCGGGAGTGTCTAAAAACACCGCGTTGGGAGGGTCGGGCAGCCGGCCGAGGATTTTTTTGTGTACCTCCACCATTGTGGCGGTGAGTTCACCGGAGCCCATAAGGACAATTATACCCGTTGCTGTCGACATATTAAAAATCTTTCCGAGGTTTTATCTTTTTTCTAAAAACAGGTTCCGTCGTCGGAACCATCGGTTTAATGGCGTTACATATCCCAGGTTGCATCCCCAAAAAAAGATCCATGATCCTTATTGAGAAAATTTTCGATATGCTTTCGCATATCCCCCAGGCAGAACCCAGGCCCGTGACCGGGATAGCAGAGGGTCTCATCCGGCCAGGACAAGACGACTTTGCGCAATGTTTCCAGGGTGATCCGGAATTCTTCTGCAGACCATGTTTTGCCTGGACCGCCTTGGAAAATCGTATCTCCAACCATGGCGGCAGGAGGGTCTTCAACCATGAGAGATATCTGATCGGCACTGTGGCCCGGCGTATGATAGACGTTTATTTGATGAATACCGACGTCAACGGTGCTCCCATGGTGTAGCCATTGGTCGGCATCCAGATTCTGGCGGTGAGTCTCATCTCCGGGATGGGCCATTACCGGGACCCTCAGTCTTTTTCGCATTTCAGCCAGGGACCCCGTGTGATCAGAGTGGGTGTGGGTCAACACGATTGCCACAGGGTCGCTTTCCGCCAGCAGTCGTTCCAGTGCCTCCGGATCGGCCCCAGGGTCGATCAGGACACTTTTTCGGGATTCCCAACAGACCAGGGCATAGGCATTCAGACCCCAGGGGCCGACTTGGCAGGTTCGAATCTTCAGCCCGAACGCATTGTAAATTTCCATCATACCGGGACCTTTTTACCCTTACCTCTAATTTTGCTTCTGCGTGTCGGGGACAACCACGAATTTCGGTGAAAAAATTTCAACCGGCATCTCGTCCCATTGTCTTTGACAGAATGACGCACGGATCGTATATCCACCGAGGGCGATACCCCGGGGCACTTGCCAAAGGATTCCCGCCATCGGGTCCATATGGGAAAACCGATGGCAGTCGCCGGCGCCGGCCGATGCAAACGACGGTTTAAAACGAACGATCTCCTTGGATGGACCGTCTTTTTGGACACCTTCCAGAACAAATTCAGGCATGACGCCGATGGGAAAGGACGTCATTCGGATGAACCTCAGTGCCATGGTTTCCCCCGACACATAAAAATCATAGTCTGTTACGACCCCAATCAATTTGTTGTGTGCTGAAATATCCGTACCCACGCCGGATGTTTTCTCATCCCATGAGCGGGCGGGCCCCACATCCACATGTACGAATTCTCCCTGATAGTAGCCGGTTCCGCCGAACCCGAGTTCTTTGATGTAATTCCAGATGTCTCTGGACGAGGTTCCGGCAATTTTAATGTCTGCCGCCATCCCGTATTGATGAAGGCTGGCCGTTGCAGCCAGTTTCCCCTTGTTGCGAAGATCGGTATTGTATTGGGGGCTTCTCCATCCGGAAGCGATGGTGATCCGTGCCCCTGGATGAAAACGATCTTCTAAAAAATCGATAAACTCGATCAGCCGCAGGGATACGGTGAAACCGCCCGGGTCATGGTCAGCTCCAAACAGACCGTCGATGGCTTTGAGGGCCTTTTCATGATAGATGCCCTTGCCGGTCCGGTATCTCCCATCAAAGGTCATCTTGTTTTTTGCGCTGGCCAGATTAAGCCTTCCGTCGCCGGTGTAAACGTAGCGGCGGACATCCGGGGTGTTTACGGATGCAGTGTTGCCCGGGGCAACGAGGCCCAAAATCAATAGCGCTATAATTCCAATTGTTTGTATTCGTTTCATCCGGTTCAAAAAATAAAAGTCATTCTATAGAATTCACCTTCGGTTTGCCGTCAGTCCGGGTTCAATCCATTGGCAAGAGCGCCGCCCTTTCTCCACACCCAGCACGAATCGACCACATAATTTTCCATCACATCGGATGGAATTTCGCTGCCGCTCGGTTGGGTGTCATTAAAAACCTTGTAGCCTTGCATGACGGCCGGCGCCATGGCCAGTAAAAGTGTCGTCAGATGCAAACATCGCTTGTTTTTGCCCAGGATTTTTCTCACTTTCGATGTAAATCCCGGGGCGATTCTCAAACCTTCGACCGCGTCGAGACTGCCGGCTGTTTCTTTGCACGCCTCATAGGGAACACCCGGCATTTCAACCTTTATTTCTTTGATGGTGAGAGATGAACACTCGATGCGCATTTGGATAACCATATGGTGAACGGTTCGAGGCGGGTGTTCTCGACCTGAAACATAGATGGGAACCTGTATATTCTCTTTCAACACCCCTTCAGCGACGATGCTTTTGTCATCGTATTCGTATGTAAAGATCTCGATATTTCTGGTATGAAGCTTCCTGCGCGTGTGGTGATTGTCCGAAATCATCGTTTCCTCCGATGATATATCCCCGCAACAGCGGGAGGTCTTTTGTGCTTGCGCTTAGAAAATAATTGACAAAATTAATTTGCCAAGAAAAAATAAATATTTTTGCTTTGCCCCCGACGGCGAAAACCGATACCCTGGTCGTGGCGAATGTTTCGTGTCCGGGTAAAGCCATCGTCGTCAACGGCCCGATCCGGGGCCCTGGGCAACCCATTTTTCAGGTGCTTATGAAATGTAACAAGATGGTGTCTGATTCACCAAAAAACAGGCAGAATGTCAAGGCTTCAATTCTTCAAGGTCTGGCGGCGGCCTGGCCCATTTGCCTCGGGTATATTCCCATCGGACTTGCTTTTGGCGTACTGGCCCAGAAAGCCGGACTCAACCCGGTTGAAATTATGCTCATGTCTATTCTGGTCTTTGCCGGCAGCGCTCAGTTTATTGCCGTATCCATGCTGTCCGCAGGGGCCGGGGCAGCCGCGATTATTGTTACGACCTTTGCGGTGAATCTGAGGCATTTTCTCATGAGTTCGTCTCTGGCGGTATTTTTGGGCGATACAACCCGAAAGAAACTATCCCTTTTTGCCTACGGCGTTACCGATGAAAGTTTCGCCGTAAACCATGCCCGGTTCAGCCGGAAGACCTGGGGGCCGGATCCGGCGCTGGTGGTCAACCATACGGCAAATGTTGCCTGGGTTGCCAGCACCCTCATTGGCGGATACAGCGGAAAATTTTTTCCCGAAGGTGCCTTTGGTATCGATTATGCCCTGACGGCGATGTTTATCTGCCTGTTGATATTTCAGCTCAAAGGGCGCATTTATGTGATCACGGCGATCATTTCCGGTCTGGCGGCGGCAGTTCTGTCACTGTCAATTCCCGGCAGTTCATACATTGTACTGGCTTCCATATTCGCGGCAACGACGGCTCTCGGTATCAGAAAATGGATTCAATGACAATTCATACAGGGTATTTATGGATCGTTCTCGGCATGGGCCTGGTGACCTACCTGCC
>JGI24024J18818_10000911_pt1 | contig 11750 bp, 11 predicted proteins | sample Cruoilmetagenom2_FD_18818 | JGI IMG/M metagenome (IMG submission 18818) | reverse complement strand
CCTCCGGGTGCGTATACACGACCATCGGGACCGCCCGGTAGTCCACGGGAGCCGTCTCACCGGTCGCTATGTGAGTGATCGCAGCGATGGCTTCAGCGAAACCAACATGGGCCAACTGCGGGGTTCCTGCGACGACGTCGCCGACCGCGTAGACGTTCGGTGCCACGGTCTGCATCGTTTCGGGGTCGACGGGGATGAAACCCCGGTCGGTAGCGATGCCGGCCAAATCGAGATCGATCCCTTCCGTGACCGGTGCTCGGCCAACGGCGACAAGAACTACATCAACTTCCACAGACTCGTCGCCGAACGGAACCGTCACACCCGTTGCAGAGATGTGTGGTGCGCCGACCTGGGTGCCGGTCTTGACCTTGATTCGCTTCTTCCGGAACGAGCGTCCAACGGCTTTTGCGGCTTCCGGTTCCATGCCGGGGAGGATCTGATCGAGAGCCTCAAAGAGGTGGACCTCGCTTCCTACGTCGGCGAGCATCGATGCGAATTCTGCACCGATCGCTCCTGCTCCGATCACGGCAACACGATCCGGTTGGCGAATCCAGTCGAGGGCGTGGTCGCTGCTGACGATCCGCTCTCCGTCGATCACGTAGCCCGGGATCGTGCGGGGAACGGATCCGGTGGCTATGACGGTCGCCTTGGCTGCCAGAATGTTGGTCGCCCCATCGAGCGCAGTGACTTCGACGCCGCCGTCGACGACTCGACCGAAACCCTGGTGGACTTCAACTCCCCTTGTCTTCAGGAGTCCGGAAAGGCCTTTGACGAGACCGTCCACGATCTTGTTCTTCCGTGCCAGCGCAGCCGGCCAGTCGAGCGTCGGTTCGGATGACTCGACACCGAACTCTGAGGATCGAGCGACGGTCTGGTAGACGGAAGCCGTCTCGAGCCAGGTCTTCGCAGGTATGCACCCCCGTACGAGNCAGGTGCCACCGAGGCGGTCTTTCTCGACGAGTGCCACAGAGAGACCNAAGTTGTGGGCGTAGAGAGCCGCCGCATAACCACCGGGACCTCCACCAATGATGACGACGTCGTGCACCGTTTCCTCCGAACCTGGGCGTCGCCAGACTAGCGGAACCGGGGTCGCATCTCGGGCGTTGCCCCCCGCAACACGATCGTCCGGTCCGGTCCTCGAATCGGTGGTGCAGACTCAGACGACAGAACGACAGCTCGACGCATCGGAGTTCGGGGACGGACGAGTCAGCTTCCCGCCAGGCTGAGCAGCCGTTCGGCGTTGTCGTGAAGTACACGGCGCCGGATCGTCTCATCCACCGACCCGGCTTGCCACCCGGCGAGCGAGTCGTCAAGTGACGCGAAGCACCAGTCGCTGCCGAAGAGACAACGGTCGAAGTCAAGACCGGCAAGAGCATCGAGATCATCCATACATCCGCGCGGTGTGGATCCGACCAGGTTCAGCCAGACGTTCGACTTGTGGGCTGCAACCGCCACGGCTTCATCGCGCCAGAGTCGACCGAGATGCGCGATCACGATCTGCAGGTTCGGGAACGTTGCGGCGACCTCGTCGACTGCCGCCGGTGCTCCATGTGTAAGCCGCAATCCAGTGCCGCCAGGCATACCAGATCCGAGTCGTGAGTACCCGGTGTGGAAGAAGCAGATCAGACCGTGCTCTTCCGCCGCCTCGTAGACATTGAACGCTGAACGTGAGGAAGGGTCGAATCCTTGCCCGATCGGATGGAATGCAAGGCCGACAAGACCGAGCCGAGCAGCAGAGTGCACCCCTGCGACAGCCGCTGCTCCCCTCGCAGGATCGATCGATCCGAATCCATAGAACACGTCTGGATGGGCAGCCACCATCGCTGCGACATCCATGCCGGAGAAGGGCCGCGTTTGGGTGATCGTCTCCGTGTCCCAACCGAGGAGGACCGCTTTCCCGTTCCGATCCCGGTAGTAGGAGGCCACGTCATCCACCGTAAGTATCTCGAGTGCGGCATCGATACGGCCTTCCAGAGGCACGAGGTACGGTGCGATGGGGCCGGTCAGTAGCTCTGCGACCGGAGGATGAACGTGGAAGTCGATGAAGTCCGTCAACGGGGGTGGAATCCTCGATTCTGAGCTTCGGCGAGCGTATCGGGGCCGAATGCCTGGAGCAACTTCCCTCCCATGAGGTCCTGTTTCTCCGCTCGTTCTTCGAGCGCAGCGAAATCGTCTTTGTCGTCACAATCGTGAACGATCATGTCGTCACGGGTTCCGATGAATCTGTTGCTCTCGAATCGACGAAGCCGGCTCATACGCTGACGATAGTCGCGTTAGACCTCGGTGAGTTGGACAGTTCCCGAAGAGAGACCGCTACCGCCGGTCTTGATACGAAGTACGCCATCGACTCCCTCGCCATGGAACGCCATCACCCAATCGGCATCGCTCCCGTCAGATCTCGTGATCTCGTACCCATTCGGTGGCAGGTTCTCCTCGTAGTACGTCACGACAGCCTGCACCGCTGCGGGGAAGGTGAGAACCATCTCTGTGAGGCCGCGATTGGTGTCGACCAGAGTGGCCCCTATGACGGCTTCATCGGGGATGGGGAACGACTCCGACACCGTGTCAGGGACCGAACCCCTTCCGAACACGACACCGCCGGCGGCGTCTGAGTCACCGACCATCGTGGTGTCCGTCGACGAGTTGCTACATCCAGCAGCGAAGAGCGCCACAACGACGAGGGCTACGAGTGCGGTGAGGAGTCTGGTCGATCGCATCGACGGATGATATGGGCAGAGTGGAGATAGGGAACAGACAGAGCGAACAGCAGGCAGCAGACAGCAGACAGCCAGAAGGAAGGGGACAGGTGACAGCAAGACGAACAACGACACTTCATCGACAACCGACTGGGGGCTGGGGACTCCGGAAAGAAACCGCTCCCCCAGGAGTTCAGCCACTGGTAGGTTCCCACACCATGGATTTCCACTCGATGCGTCTCTTCTTCGCGCTCCTGGCCCTCGCTGCGAACATCGCCACGATCGGCATCGTGGTAGTCGGATTCGCCGGCAGGACCGGACCGTCGGGCCTCGCACTGCGTGAGCGCGTTTTCGGCGCCTTCCGTGGGCTCGAACTGTGGCTCGGCTTCGGTGTCGCCACAACGGCGATGCTCGGCAGTCTCTACCTCTCCGACATCGTCCATCTGATCCCGTGCACGTACTGCTGGTACCAGAGGATCGCCATGTATCCCCTGGTCGTCATCCTCGGGATCGCAGCATTTCGGAAGGACCAGGGAATCCGTATCTATGCGGCGTCCCTTGCCGGTATCGGAGCAGTCATTGCGTTCTACCACCGCATCGTCCAGGCGTTTCCGGAGCTCAACGGCTCGGCATGCTCGGCAGGCGTCCCGTGTACCGCCGCCTATTTCACCCTGTTCGGGTTCGTCACCATTCCGTACATGGCCCTCAGCGGATTCCTCTTGATTCTCGCCCTGCTCTACGTCGATCGCTCCAATAGCGCCGCCTAGCGGCCATCATCGCCCGCCCCCGAGAGGAATCCTATGGCCGGAACAACGAAGAACCAGTCGAAACCGACCGAGAACTCTCGCTCGATTCTCATTGGCGGCATCGTGGTCGTCATCGTTGCGATCGTCGTCTTCATCGTGTTCAGTAGCAGCACGAACACAGCGCCGGACAACGAGTTCGGCGAGCCACAGGTTCAGGGACAGCTCTCACCGATGCCGTCAGACGCCGCAGTCGATACTTCGGCGACAGGAGAAGAGGCCCCCATCGTGATCGGCGCGGACTTCGACGGCAACGAGGTCCGGATCGATAACGACGGCATCGCCAAGGCGATCGTGCTCCTCGCACACTGGTGCCCGCACTGTCAGGACGAGGTTCCCGAGGTTCAGGCGTGGATCGATTCGGGTGGTGGCGTCGAAGGCGTTGAGCTGTACTCCGTCGCCACGTCGATCAACTCGACTCGAGATAACTTCCCGTCATCGGAGTGGCTCGATCGTGAAGGATGGAACGTGCCGGTAGTCGTCGACGACGCAGAGAGTAGCGTCTACCGCGCCTACGGAGCCGGGGGCTTCCCCTTCTGGGTCTTCGTGAACAGCGACGGAACCGTTAATGCCCGGGCTGCAGGGAGGATCGGGATCGATCAACTCGAACAGTTCATGAACGATCTCTCGTAGGGATGTCCATGGAACTCGGATTGATGGTCGAACCGCAGGTGGGCGGCAGCTACACACGTCTGCGCGAAATCGCCGTTTGGGCAGAGGACCAAGGCCTCGACGCCTTTGCACGTTCCGACCACTACCTGGATCAGGACCGTTCGGCGCCGGCCACCGATGCCCTCACGACGTTCGGCGGCCTCGCGGAGGTCACTGACACGATCCAACTCGTCGTCCTCGTGACGCCGCTCACGTTCCGCCATCCGGCCGTGATAGCGAAGACCGCAACGACACTCGACGAGATGACCGGTGGCCGCTTCGCCCTCGGCGTCGGCACCGGTTGGATGCAAGGCGAACACGACATGCTCGGGATGGAACTGCCCCCGTTGGGTGAGCGGTTCGACCGTTTCTACGAAATGCTCTCGTATCTCCGCGCGGCTTTCGACACGAGCGACGGGTTCACGGGCGAGCACTACAATCTCGCACCGATCGACGTGCTCCCCCGCCCCGTCAACGTCCCAATCGTGGTCGGAGGGGGCGGGATGAAGAAGACGCCTGCGTATGCCGGCCGGTTCGCTGACGAATACAACATGTTCGTCACCGACAATGAAACACTCGAACGACGCCTCGACGTCATGCGGACCGCCGAGGAGGCCGCCGGGAGGGATCCCGGCAGCGTGAAAGTGAGCTTCGTCGGTCCCGCTGTTATTGCCGATACCGACAACGAGTACGCCGCCCTTCTTGCCGACCGCGGTTCGAAGCGCGACATGAGCGCGTCGGAGTACGAGGCATTCATCACCGAGAAGAACGTCCCCCGCGGGACCCCGGATCAAGCGGCTTCCGTGATCTCCGACCTGGAGAACATGGGCATCGGCCGCTTCTACGTCCAGGAATACTCGCACCTCGACGACGTCGACACCGAGGAGCTGACCCCCCTGTTCAAAGCACTACGGGGGTAGGAGAAACCCCGTTGTCTATGGCTCCAATCGGGCCTAACCTCGCGTTCATGACACCTTTGCTCATCGTTGATGATCTGCACGCTTCCGTCGAAGACACCGAGATTCTCAAAGGTGTCGACCTGATCGTCAACCCAGGAGAGATCCACGCGATCATGGGTCCCAACGGCTCCGGCAAGTCGACACTTGCCAACGTCTTGCTCGGTCACCCCTCTTACACGGTGACCCGGGGCACGATCACCTACAAGGGCGAGGACATCACCGAAGCCACACCAGACGAGCGTGGCCGCTCCGGCATGTTCCTTGGATTCCAGTACCCGGAAGAGATCCCTGGCGTCTCCGTCATCAATTTCCTCCGCACTGCCCTCTCCAACCGCACCGGCATCGATTACACAGTTCTCGAGCTGCGACTGAAGGTCGTTGAGGCGATGATGGAGCTCGAAATGGACCCGGCATTTGCCGACCGCTACTTGAACGAAGGGTTCTCGGGAGGCGAGCGGAAACGCAACGAGGTCCTCCAGATGGCGGTCCTCGAACCGGATCTGGCCGTCCTCGACGAGACCGACTCCGGATTGGACATCGACGCGTTGAAGATCGTCGCTGAGGGCGTGACCCGGCTCAGCGATGAAGACCGCGGTTTCGTCGTCATCACCCACTATCAGCGGATGCTCGACTACATCACACCCGACGTGGTCCATGTCTTCCTCGATGGCCGGATCGTCGAATCGGGAGAGCCTGATCTCGCCGATAGGATCGAGGCTTCGGGCTACGACCACTATCGAACCGGAGCCGCAACGACTTGACCGACCTCAGCCACCTTCGCGAGGACTTCCCGATCCTCAGTCGGGAGGTCAACGGACGCCCTCTCATCTATCTCGACTCGGCGGCAACGACCCAGAAGCCGGTCCAGGTGCTCGACGCCGTCGATGCGTTCTATCGAACGAAGAACGCCAACGTGCACCGTGGGGCCTACACGCTCTCCGCTGAGGCGACCGACGCCTACGAGGGAGCAAGGGCGAAGGTGGCATCGTTCATCAATGCTTCGTCACCGAACGAGATCGTGTTCTCGCGGGGTGCTACCAGTTCACTCAATCACATCGCATACGGGTGGGGCCTGAATCACCTCTCCGAAGGGGACCGGGTGGTTCTCACCGTCATGGAGCATCACTCCAACGTTGTCCCCTGGCAGCTCGTCGCACGACACAAAGGCATCGAGCTGGTCTACCTCACCATGGACGACCGATACGAAGTCGATCTCTCGGGTCTCGACGATCTGATCGACGAGCGTGTCAAGATCGTCTCCGTCTCCGGTATGTCCAATGTGACAGGAACGCTCGGTCCCGTTCGAACCATGGTCGAAGCAGCCCGATCGGTCGGAGCACTCGTCGTGGTCGACGGCGCTCAGCTCGTGCCGCACTCCCCCGCCGACGTACAGGACCTCGACGCCGACTTCCTCGTCTTCTCCGGCCACAAAATGCTCGCCCCGACCGGCATCGGAGNCATGTGGGGCAAGCCGGAGCGTCTCGAAGAACTGGAGCCGACCGAAGGCGGCGGCGAGATGATCGCCGACGTCGGGCTCTACGAATCCCGATGGGCGCCGGTTCCGCAGAAGTTCGAAGCCGGCACGCCGCCGATCGCCCAAGCCGTGGGGCTCGGGGCGGCCGTCGACTATCTGACGTCGGTGGGCATGGAGTCGGTGCGAGATCACGAACAAGAGATCACCGGCTACGCCATGAAGCGGCTCGCCGAAGTCCCCGATCTCACCGTATACGGGCCGAGCGATCCTGAGAACCGTGGAGGCGCTGTGAGTTTCTCGCTCGCCGACATCCATGCTCATGACATCGCGACGATCCTCGACCAGCATGGCATCGAGGTCCGTGCCGGGCACCACTGCGCGAAGCCGTTGATGCGACACCTCCAGGTTCCTGCGACCGCGCGGGCATCCTTCTACCTCTACAACACGACCGAAGAAGTCGACAGCCTCGTCGAAGGGTTGTTCGACGCTCGGTCCCTGTTCGGCCTCGATGGCTGAGTTGGGTATCGTTCTCCCCCATGTCTTCTCTCGATGAGCTCTACCGCCAGGTCATCCTCGACCACTACCGGAACCCCCGTCGGCGGGGCTCCCTCTCCGGACCACACATCCATGCCGAGGGGATGAACCCCTCGTGTGGTGACGAGTTCTCCCTCGATCTCCAGATCGAAGCAGGTGTCATCACGGACGCCGCCATCCAGGGACAGGGCTGTTCGATCTCACAGGCATCTGGCTCAATGATGACCGATGTGATCGTCGGCAAGACGATCGAAGAGGCCAAAGAGATCACGGCGACCTTCAAGCTCATGATGGGGATCGACGAAGGCGAGGATCCCCTCGACCCGGAGCGACCCGGAGCCGTCCTCGGTGATCTCGAGTCACTTCAGGGTGTGAAGAAATTCCCGGTGCGCATCAAGTGCGCCGACCTTCCCTGGACGACGCTCACAGACGCCCTCGATCGCTCCGAGGACTGAGCGGCCGCGCGGATAGGGACTGCTACTGGGTTTCTGTCGATTTGGGATTCGTCGCGGGCCCTTACAGCGCGGGAATCTCAGCGCCGCGTCGCATCAAGACGAGTTCGCAACGGTGCCCTATCCGCTGATCCTCTGAATCTGGCCGCTCTCACACTCGGTCTGAGAACCACGCTGTCCCGATATCGCTTCTCACGATCTCAATGGCTTGTTCGAATCCGCTGATCGGCGCTACCTCGGTTCCGGCGCTCAACGACTCGAGGGCAGAACGATCGATCAGGGGCCTCCACTCGATCGCTCGGAGCCAGTAGCCATTCTCGTCCGCGACCTCGTCCGCGAACCGCAAGATCGCAGATGCCTCGGTCGCTGTTCCAAGCGCTAGGAGAGCCTCTGCGGCCGAATGAAGGTACCGCCACGCCTGGTAGCGATCCCCCCTCGAGTACGCGCTGTCGAGAGCGTCGAAGATGCGCCGCATGCCCTCTTCGACGCGTCCGGTGCGCACGGCGATCAGCCCGAGGAGGTTCGTCGTTTTCTCGATGTACGTCGGCACGCCGGTTTCGAGATGACGCTCATGGAGGTGTGATCCGAGTGCCTCGGCTCGATCGAGGTCACCAAGGTTCAAGTGCTGGTACGCGACCAATCGGAGCTTCTCGGTCTGGTTCCGCTCCGTTGAGCATCGGCGCATGCTCTCCTCGAAGCACGTCAAGGCTGCGCGGTGGTTCCCTCGGATGGATTCGATCATGCCTCTCTGTCGCTGCACGTCCGCTGCGATCCAGTCGTCCAACTGCTCTCGTTCGAGCATCGATAGGATCTCTTCTGCTGTGGTCACGTCGCCCAGGTAGAGGCTCACATGGGCAACTCCATTTACCAAGACAGGTGGTGGGTCCTGGGATACGTGAGCGTCTCGCGCCTCGATGAGACGTTCAAGCGCGAGACGGAGATCACCACGCTCAAGCGCAGCGTTCCCGAGTGTGAGCAGCGCATCGACTTCACCCAGGTCGTAGCCGATGCCGCGGCTGAGTTCGAGCGCCTTCTGTGCCGACGCCTCCGCCCCAACGTTCTCACCGAGATCGGCTTGGCTCCAGGCGAGACCGAGCAGCGCGTCAACGATCAGACCGTCGGGCGCATCACCTTCGATCGCCAGCGCCGCGGTCAACGTGTTGGTGTTCTCTCGAATCTCCAGATGGTGAGTGAGGTATCCGCTGATTCCGGCAGCGATCTCCAGTGCCCCTGCTCGATCCCCGACGCGGAGCGCACGCTGGTAGGCGACCCGGTAGTTGCCGATGTCCCGGCCAGTCGACTCCACCACGGCAATTCGGTCCACACCATCTCGGACACGGGGCGGACTCGCCGGGTCTCGCCCCTCGACAATTCGCCGGGACCGTGCGAGTCCCTCGTAGGTCCGGAGGTGTCGATCGAGAGTCTCTTCGATCTCTCGTTGCTCCTCGAGGACCTCGCCTGCGAACTCCCGAATGGGCTCGAGCATGCGATAGCGGTCGGCACTTCGCAGCAGTAGCGATGCGTCGACGAGTTCACCGACAGCGTCGACGAATTCCGGTGTCGGATCGGATCCGGCAACGGATGCCATCGCATCGATCGTAGAGTCACCGCGGAATACCGAAAGCCGGCGGAAGATGCGGCGTTCGAGTTCCGGCAGCAGGTCGTAGCTCCATCGGAAGGTCGCAGTGAGGCTCCGGTGACGACGAGCGACCCCGCGCACATCGGATCGGAGATAGTCGAGATGGCTGTTGAGTCGCGCCGTGATGCCATCGGGTTGGACACTCCTGGTTCTCGCCGCGGCCATCTCGATCGCGAGCGGGAGTCCGGCCAGACGAATCATCAAGGTTCCGAGAGCCTCGACACCGTCCTCGGTGAGGTCGAACCGCGAGGCATCGGCCGCGCGATCGATGAACAGCCGTGCCGACGGCGTGGTCGCCATCTCGTCCAGCGATGCTCCGGGCTCGGGGAGCGGGAGAGGATCGACCGGTACGACCACTTCACCGGCAACGCCGAGCGGTTCCCGGCTCGTCGCGAGGATCCGGAGTTGTGGNCATGCGGCAAGGAGACGATTTGCGGCGTCGGCACATCCCCGACCCACGTGCTCGCAGTTGTCCAAGACGAGTAGCAGCTCACGACGTGACAGATGCGCCACGGCACCGTCGAGCACCGACCCGGCGGTCCCCTCTGCGGTTCCAACCGTGTTCGCGATCGCCGACGCGACCTGGGCGTCGTCTGCAACGACACCTAGGTCGATGAACCATGCTCCGTCCCGATACTCGCTCACGATCCCGCGTACTGCCTCCACCGCCAAGCGCGTCTTCCCCACACCCCCGGGGCCCAGGAGCGTGACCAATCGGCGATCCGAGACGATCGCCCGGATCTCATCGATCTCTCCTTCGCTCTCCACGTAGGTCGTGATCGGTCGCGGGATGTTGTGGCGAGGCTCCGTTGGATCGGTCCACGCCGGGTCGGCGATCAGGAGACGGCTCTCGTTCGCGAGCCTCCGCAGTTCCTCAGGCGGTTCGATGCCGAGCTCTTCGAGATATCGGATCCGGACAGCCTCGTAGGCGCTAAGAGCATCAGCCGGTCGGCCGCAGCCGTTGAGGAGTTCCAGCAATCGTGCGCCGAATCCCTGGTACAGCGGATACTCCACAACGAGGTGTTCGAGGCCGGCAATCGCTTCGTCTTCTCGCTCGAGCCGGATCAGAGCCTCGATTCGGAGTTCGAACGCCATGCGGCGCAGGCTCTCGAGATGTCGAATCTGCATCGCAGCGAAGTCTTCGTACGCGACGTCGGCGAGCGGCGGGCCACGCCACATCGCAAGTGCTCGATCGCAATCGGCGAGCGCAGACCCAGAGTCCTCGGCCATCCGTTGGCCGGCGAGAGCAACGAGACGCTCGAACCGATTGGCGTCCACCATCTCCTCGTCAATCGTCAGGCAATAGCCCCCATGTTCCGCAACCAAGGTCGCACCACTCGAGTCGCCACCATCGGGATCGAGAGCTCGACGGAGCCTGGTCACGTGAAATCGGATCGCGTCGCCAACGACCCTCGGAGGGCGGTCATTCCAGAGTGAGTCGACGATTCGATCCCTCGAGACGATTCGACCGCTGTTGAGAAGCAGGAGCGCCAGGAGAGCCCGTTGCTTGGGTGCCAGAGGCACACTCTCACCGCCTCGGACGACGTCGACCGGCCCTAGAACCCGGCATTCGAGCTTGCTGATCGTGTGGTTCTCTCCTGTCATCTCCTGCTCACGATTCGCTCACACCCATGGAATACGTTGTGCGGGCGCTTTGCGCAAGGGCACAAGGGCACAANGGCCCAGAGAAGGGAGCCAACATGAGAAGGACGATGATNCTGCTGGCAGCCGTCGCGCTGCTGACGGTCGCAGTAGCAGCGCCAGCGACCGCGACCAAGCCCGACAAGGCCGTCGAATACTGGGAGTATCAGGAGTACCTCACGTCGTGCGACGGCTTCGACCTCGTCTACGACGTCGAGTTGAAGGCCACGTTCACGGCGTTCTACGACAGGAACGGCGATGTCGACCACTACACGGATCACTACCACTTGACCGGGATCCTCCACAGAGACGACGGCACCGGCCCAAGCGTCGTCGACCATTCATCGAACAGCAGCACGTACGAACCGGAGACGTGGGAGATTGCGACGCTCCACGGAGCGGCCTGGAACACGGTGCTACCCGGTATCGGACCGGTCGTGAAGGTGACCGGAAACATCGGATGGGATGAGAGCACCGGATGGCCTCCCGTTCTCACCGCCACCGGATGGAACGTGAACGGCTTCGACCTCCCCACAGCGGCACACGAAACGCTCTGCGAGTACTTCGGATAGGAACTCCCGGGGGGATCGAGAGTCTCGATGGGAGGATGCTGCGGGTCCCTCCGCCGTCGGGTGGAGGGATCCGCCCTTCCCGGGGGATGAGAGGACGGTGGTCGGGAGGGATTCGGGCTCCCGTTTCCTCCCGATCGCCCTTGCCTGATCGACGACAGCACCCGGTACGATGAACGCATGAACTATTCACCGACAACGGCGTTGATCGTCGTGGACGTTCAGAACGATTTCGCCGACCCCGACGGGTCTCTCTACGTCGACGACGGCGAGACCACGATTCCGTTCATCAACGAACAGATCGCGATGGCTACGGAATCCGGATCGATCAT
>JGI24024J18818_10000909_pt1 | contig 11756 bp, 11 predicted proteins | sample Cruoilmetagenom2_FD_18818 | JGI IMG/M metagenome (IMG submission 18818) | reverse complement strand
AATAAATTTTAGAATTGAAATCAGAAGAGATGTCATAATCGCATAGAAACGACCGGCCGTTTCCGCAGCCAATCTGTCGGAAAATTGCGTCAGCCAGGGAATAAGGTTGTCCGCTGTAAAGGATAAGGCTTCATCTAAAAGCTCCCGATTCTCTCCGGCCCACCCAGTTTCCAATAAGAAGTATAAATATTCCAGCTCGATGGAGATATGATCGGGCGGTTCATTCACGTTCTCAGTGAGGGCCAAACCTTTCGATTCGAACCGCTTTTGCATATCACCCGCCGCCACCCCCAGCAATGGTGCATTTTCGTATTCATAGCATGACTGGTACAGGGGGGCCACAATCCCTCCCCGGGTGCTGATGAACAGGCGGACATAGGCTTCTTCGAGGTCGCTGCACAAAGACGGGACATCAGAGTGATTATCGGCAACATCCCTGATTCGATCCAGAATATCCGGCGGGTGGAAGATCATCAATGTGGACAGCGCCTCGAAAGGTGATAAAAAGGACCCTTTTTTTACGGATTCACAAAAGCGGTCATCCGGTCCCCAGAAGATCCGGCACATGGATTTTATGGCCGTCAACAGGGCCTGGCGTTGTCGTTTGGGAAGGCTGATCACTATAGGGAGTCTCCGTCGGCCTGAATCGTTAACCGAATCGTCTGATTCAGCCGGTCTTTTTCCAAAAGCGTCTGCATGGCTATCTCTTCGCCATCCAAACAATTATTAATGATAATAATCACTCTTTGGGCGATGGCGACGGTTGCTTCAAAATAAACGAGCCGGCCCTGAAGTGAACCGGCTCATCCTCTTTAATGCAATCCATGCGCTCTTTTTCTAAATTTAGGTCGTGCTGTACTTCGTTTTATCCGTTTTCTTTTCCCAATCCTCGATGGCAACGCCCTCTTGAACGCTTTCCCAACCGGTGATCATGGCTTTGATGTGGGCGAATAGGGAGTGGCCGGTAGTGGTCATGTAAACGTGACCCACCAGAAACGCCAAGATGGAAAATGCCCCGGCCATGTGAACCAAAGCGATCAGTGTGAGGGACAGAGAACTTAAATTCCAAGCATGCCACGAGTTGTAACCCCAGTACAGGAATCCGCTTGCCATCTGGACGGGTAGCAGGAAGGCCGCAAGGGCGAGATATGTTAGTCGCTGTAACGGATTGTGCTTCGCCTCCTTGCGTTTTGGAAAGGGATGGGACTCGCCCTTGAAAATCCCATAGATGTAGTACCTGATCACGCTGAACATCTTTTTGGTGGTCGGTACGTACTGGCGCCATTCACCGGTGGTGAAAATCCAGAAAGCAAAAAAGGCAAATGCGATGAGCCAGATCAGGCCCACGTAATTGTGGATTTTTACCGCAGTTTCGTATCCCAGAAAGGTAAACTGATCGTGGATCTCGAAACCGGTGACAAGCAATATCAGAATAAGGGCCATCTGCAACCAATGCCAAAACCGCTCGTAGCGGGTATACAGATATATATTTTTCATTTTAGCATTCATGATCTATTTGCCTCCCCTATTTCCGTTACTTTGGGTAAACGCACGGCCCAGTCCGTGAATGCCAACGCCCACCAGTGTGCCCAGTACCATAATCCAGCCGATGATATCGACTATGCCGGCGTCATCTCGCGCCGGCATGTAGAATCCGGCCAGGCTCGCCATCCGACTGCCTTCACCTGTGTGACATTCCTTGCAGGTAACGACATTTTCTTTCGGGGCAACCATGTGTGTGGTTGGAAATACGTAAGTGGTCTCAACGAAATCGAATTCACCTGAGAACTCCAACCCGAGCGATTCACTGCCAAGGGCTAATGCCTCCTCCCAATCGAGCGTTTCCCAATATCCCTTTGGGCCTGATAACAGGGGAGTTAGAAGCGTCTTGTTGATTTTGTCGTAAGGCTGTACCCCCCGGTGGACCTTGAAGGGAAATATCCGGGCATTTTCATCGTCACGGTCACCCATCGGATAACTCAGGGCCACGGTCTGGCTCGGGTCGACCGGGTCGGCTGCGGTCAGAGATTTAATGGATCCGTTGAACCAGAAATATTCCGGTTTGACGTTCTTCTCCCATTTCATCTCACCTTTAATGGTCAGGTAATCATGCTTCCCGAAAGGCCCTTTGTGTTTATACGGTTTGCCTTTCTCATTAAGCTTCCCCGATTTTGACCAATCCCAGGACATCTTCGTGGGATTGACACGCGCAAAGGTGGGAATGTGACAACTCTGGCAGGCGACCCTGTCGGTATGATCGTTGGCCTTGGAACCGGCTTTGTGGGGTGTGTTGCTGTGACAAGATTCACAGGTAATTTTTGCTGTCAGGTCGTCCTCGATCAAACTTTTTCGATGGGTGTAGGCCGGAGCAGTATAAATCCGTCCGGCGACATTATGGAGCTTGGTCGTATGACAACGAACACAGTCGAAGCCCTGCCCGTCGATCCCCATGTGGACGTCCAGGATCTTGTTGGGTTTGGTCAAGGACGTATCTAGGTCGCCATGCTTTACCCCATCGCCACCGCCGCCCTTAAAATGGCAAGAGCCGCAATTGCTTCTGGTCGGTCGACTCACAAGCTGTACGGCGGCCTGAATCTCGGATTGGATTTCAGCCGCCAGTTTTTTAGAGTCCTCGTCGGTTTCCATGCGAAATGCGTTAAAATCTTCAAGCGCTTCTTCCCAGTTGATCTGTTTTTTTCCGTGGCAGACCAGGCAATTGACAGCCTCCGTTTTTTTTCCCCAACCCGGATGGCACGTCATGCACCCTTTATCAGCGGTCCCATTAGCGGAAATACAAAAATTGTTCAATGACAAACCGGCTTTACCCATTTGAGCGCCTTTTTCATCTTTGTGCGCCAGCCAGGTCCAGTGAATCGTTTTGTGAAACTGTTCTGCTGCCTCAGAATGGCAAGATAGGCAGGCTTGGGTGATTTCCGGTCCTGATTGGAATGTTTTTTTCAGGGCCTCGTGCTTAGTATGGTCCGCGGTGATCCAGATCTCCTTCTCCTTGGTCGCCTGCTGGGCCATGGTCCGGCCGGGGGCCTGGTCTGTTGAGCCCGGTTTGGCGAATACCACCGGTGCAATGCCAATACAAATTGACACCAAAGCAATGGAAAGGCATTGAAGGACGCGTTGCACGTTGATTCGTTTCATTGATTTTTCCCTCTATGATGCCAAAGTTCGTTTTAATCCCGAGGATGGGCCGTTATTTTATAGTCGCTGTTATCCTGTTTGCCGGTCAACCCGTCTACCCGCCGGTCCATTGCGGGCCGATGGGCAGATCTATGGACGGATTCGGTTTTTTTGCTATTAGGATCCCGGCTTGGAGATAGTAAAAGAGCCGTCCTTTTTAAATGTCATTTCCGCATCCACGTAGTAGACGGACTTCAACTCCGGGCGCAGATCCTGAACCATATAGAAAGACTCACCGCTTCTTGCCCCTGTGCCGCAAATAAATACAACGGGTTTGTCCGACGGCAGGGAGCTGATTTTTTCCTCAAGAGTATCCACGGGAATATTCACGGCCCCCCTGAGGCTGCCATTGGCGAATTCATCCGGATCCCGCACATCGATCAAATGAACTCCTTCGAGGTTCTCGGTCACAAGCTTTTTGAAGTACTCTATATCGATACTGCCTTCTTCGGTGCCGGTCTTAAATTGAGTAGCGACTGCAACGGCAGTAGTTCCGGTTTCTCCGGTGATCTCTTTCCAGGCCGGGTATCCGGCGGCAAAAACCTTTACATTTGTGTATCCCAAATCAATGGCTTTTTGAGCCGATTTGTGGCTGAGTTTGCATTTGAACCCGCCGCAGTAGAACACCAGCATTTTCTCTTTGTCGGCCGGCAACATATCCGTCATTTTATCGAAGTCCATATCTGGAATGCTGATGGCTGTAGTGATGTGGCCCTTGTCGTATTTTTTACGTTTGGGGCGTGAGTCCACCAGAACGATGTCGGCCTGGCTGTCGATCTGCTTTTTTACCCACTCCGTATCGACCGCCGGGTAGTTTCCGGCCACCTTCATCCAGCCCGGAAAGCCTTCTGCAAAGACTTTAACATTTTTATAACCAAGCTTTTCCGCCTTCCAGGCGGATTTGTGACTCAGCTTTCAAGTAGGGCCCTCACAGTAAAAAATGAGCAATGAATTCTTGTTCTCAGGAAGCTGACCGGTCATTTTATCGAACTTGGAATCCGGAATACTGACGGCCATGGGGATATGTCCTTTGACATACTTCGGCTTAAAAGGTCTGGCATCGATAAGCATGACATCTTCTGGCATGGGGATCTGGATGTGTTCTTTTACGAACTGGGCGTCGACAATGTCATGGAACATCCAATCGGTTTTCTCAGCCTGTTGGGCAACCGGAGCTTTTTGGGTAGCGGAACACGCTACGATTAAAGCGGCCATCAAAAGCGTCCCAATAGTCAGGAAAGCTCGCTTATTGAACTTCATTGAATATACCTCCGTCTGTTTAGTAATTTGTTATTTGATTGACGATATCGCATTCTGACAGCGCTTTATTTGCATTTGGCCGGGGTGGGAGAATCCGAGGCATGCGCATGCAAATAGGTATATATGTCCGTAATCTCAGTGTCGGAAAGTTGAGACCACTCCTCCTGGCAGCCGAATTCATCAAACGCTTTGGCATCGAACATCTCTTCCCACCCGGCCTGAGTTTTCGCATCCGGGTTCAACGTAGGTTTGGGGTTATCGATTTTACCGCGCTCGTGGCACGCTTTGTAAACCTTGCGATAAGTGTATTTTCCCTTTCTTTTGTTGCCCTGTTCCATGGCCAATCCGGTGCCGATAAAACAAACAGACATAAAAATTGCCAAAACAGCTGTGATTACTTTTTTGCTCATTTGTCTCTTGCTCCTTTCTGGGTTCAATAAAACATCTTTCATCTGAAAATATTTTCCACTTTCTTTCGATATATTTTGGGCTGCAATTGGGATGCCATGTTTTCAATTGACGCATTATAAAATACTAACTTGCTGTTTTTTTTATTTTTTCCTCACATAAATCCACGGATATCAAGTCGGGTACAGCCGCTTTTACTGTTAACAAGTGTTAACCTCCAAATGAAACGATAACATCGTCTTCGATTTAAAAAACAATATTTCGGTCGCACCATTGTACAATTTCGGTAATCTGCCGCGGTTGGACGATCTTTACTGTCCTGGGTACCACCGGGGTGTTCTCACTGAAGAACTTGTTAAAGCTATCCGAGCAGATGGAGATTTGGGCCATATGAATTAGGTGTGCAAACGTAATCGAATTGATAAACGCCACACCGTCCCCCAGAATGTGGATCTTAACTTGCTTTCCCTTTTCAAGGGCCGCTTCCGTTAAATTTTCAACAAAATCGAAGTGTCTGTCAGATTGAACCAGTATGCTTAATTTCCCGTGAACATCCATTTTCTGGGGCATAAAAACGTAAACCCTTGAATTATTAATATTCTATTGATAGAAATAATTCTAAACTCATAATATCTCTAAATAGTTTTGTTACCAGCAAATGACTTGATCATAAGCGAAAATATCATCCACCAACCGAAGCCAGTCGGTGGTTGTACCGGATATTTTATCCTGATACAGGTTTACCACTACCGCGCCTTCCTCTCCCGATAAGGCTTCGATGACATTGGCCACTGTCTCATCGGGCTCGGACTTTAAAATGTGTAGAACCTTTTTCATAACGAGGGGTTCTCCATGTTAACCATCGCTCCTTGCTCAACTAGCAATGATTGTACCAATTATGGGAAATTCAATTATATTCTATGATATTTATATGTTATAAATATAGCNAAATAATTTGCTTTGAGATTCAGACGAATTATGTTAACAGATGTTAACAATGCAAGGTTAACAGATGAAAACAGAAAGGTCACCATGGATATTTCACGCTATTGGAAGGCCATTGTCGATACCCTTCAAGACGGTGTCATGGTAGTGGATCCCTCGGGAAAGATACTCGCTCTCAATCCTGCAGCGGAGCGCCTTACCGGATATCAACCCGATGAATTGATCGGTAAATCCTGTCGGGTACTGGATTGTACCGGTTGTGAAATCATAGGCCGGGGTCGCGCCGAACGGTGGTGCGGTTTGTACGTCAAAGGTGAGGTGAAAGCAAAAAAATGTCTGATCACGAATAAGGAAAATCGTTCCGTTAACGTGATCAAAAATGCCTCTATATTGCGAGACGAAAATGGAAAAATCATCGGGGCGGTGGAAACGTTAACCGACATGTCCGAGTTGGTAAGGCAGCAGATGGAAATATCCCTGTTGCGCAAAAACCTTCAAATGGACAATGGCTATCATGGCATCATCGGGAAATCGTCCGTCATGCAGAACCTATTCGAACTGGTCGACAATGTGGCCCTTACCGGTGCTCCCGTCATCATCACCGGTGAAAGCGGCTCCGGCAAGGAGCTGGTAGCGCGAGCCATCCATGAATGCAGTGCCCGCAGCGAAAAACCGTTTATCAAGATTAACTGCGCGGCACTCAATGAGAATTTATTGGAAAGCGAGCTTTTCGGCCACACCAAGGGCGCTTACACAGGTGCGGATAAGACCCGTATCGGTCGTTTCGAAGCAGCCCACGGTGGGACCATTCTTTTAGACGAAATCGGAGACATCCCGCTTTCAACCCAAGTCAAGTTATTGCGGACACTCGAGGAAAAAGAGATCGAGCGAGTCGGTGACCACACACCCATTAAAGTCGATGTTCGCGTTATTTCCTCCACCAATAAGGATCTTGAAAATCTGATTGACATTGAGCAGTTCAGGGGGGATCTCTATTTCCGCATCAATGTTTTTCCCATCAATTGCCCGCCGCTTCGCCAGCGGATCGAAGATATACCGATGATTATACAAAATTTTATTCGTCAAAATAACCTGAAAAGCGGCAANAAAATATTAGGCCTGACCCCCGAAGCCATGGAAAAAATGACGCTCTATGACTGGNCTGGCAATGTCAGGGAATTGCGCAATGCCATCGAATATGCATTTGTTTTATGCTCCAGCGGTGGAATCGATGTGCAGCATCTGCCCCCCAAAATTGCCGGCACATCCATGGAATGCCCAGAACCGCCCAAGACAAAATACAATGCCAGTATCGAGAAAAAAAAAGCCCTTATCCAGGCACTCAGGAAGTCTCGGGGAAACCGATCGGAAACAGCCAGAATATTGGGTGTCAGTCGCGTGACCGTTTGGAAACAGATTAAGAGATATGGCATCGACGTCTATAGGGATCTGGCAGATTAACTCTCCCAGAATAAATGCGGTTGCCTTGTCAAATCCACTCTTCCGGTTTGACAACAGCAGATATCCATTTGGGGGAAACTGATCACCCCCTGCTGTCTCCGACAATTTCAATCGTTAACCGAATCGTCTGATTCAGCCAGTCTTTTTCTAAAATCACCTGCATGGCGATCTCTTCGCCATCCATGCTCAATGTGTACGCCGGGGAGGTCAACACCGGCGCCGCCATTTTAAGAAATGACTGCAGCGCCCTGCCGTGCACCATCACCCCTTTTTCCAGAAAAACAGGGCCCAGCTCCTTCGCCACCACATTAAACAACCGGATCGTAACAATACCCACATGTTGCTCAATTTTTTTTCCATCTTTTACCTGATGGGAAATCCCGTGCCGTAACCTGGCGTAGAATCCCCCCTTACGCAAGGTCGCGCCGGCCAGACCCGGCATAGCGGCCGACAGGGCCACCACATCCCCATCCGCAACTATTGTCGTTTCCACATCATCCACCGGGCTGTTGTTTAGAAAAAGGGTTTGAACCCGGTTCTTCAGATAACCCGCATCTATCCCGAGCTGATCGCACAACAGATCGGACAGCGTCCCTCCAATTCGCGTTTGAACCAAAAACCCCTTGGCGAGCAGGGCCTGCAGGCCAGGAAGAAGGGTCTCCGAGGAATGGATATCAATATGAAGGTCTATTATTTTTTTAGTCATTTTTGTTGTCATTTCCATCATGGCTACTGCGTTGAAAAAATCTTATGAATAATTTGAGGGGTCGGGGAGTGTCTTATTCTCAAAATTTTTAAAGCTGCTGATATTTCATGGAGCTATGGATTCGAAAAAACTCCCCGACCCCTCAAATTATTACAAGTCATACAATGTCTCATCCCGTTTCGGCGGAAGCCGGTGCCTTGCGGATTTTCCTTTTTTGGTGGGCAGCAAAAACGGTTCCTCGTCTTCTAACAGGTCACCCATTTGGGCTTCAATTTCATCGGGATCCTCACCGTCTTTCAGTCGTTGAAGCGCCTCCTGCATGCCGGGTCCCAGTTCCAGCCCGGTCATATCGGTTAGCTTCTGCATTAAATTTGCAGCCTGGCGGGGATCGTCCTCATCAATATGATCGGCCTCCCGTGCCAATACTTGCATGGCCTGCTCCATCATGCTCTCGTCGATGGGAAGGTCGTCTAAGGCATCATCTTCCCTTGCACGGCCGCCGATGGCAAAAAGGGAAACTTCTCTTGTCAGGGTACGGGTTTTACATTTCGGACATTTGGGTTTTTTGGTTGTGTTGATCGTCCGGGAAAAAAAATTAAAGATGGTATGGCAATCATCACAATAAAACTCGTAAATCGGCATCGATCTTTCCTCTCTATCTCAGGGCTCGCGCAAAAATAACTTCACATTTTATCCGTCGATCCATCCCGTCTGGATGCGTTACGAAAGCACGGAATATCCTGATATTCCTTAGCTTTCGTGCCTTGATAGTCGGGCGCCTCAACGCCTAAAAACGTGAATTTATTTCTGGGCGAACCCTTATGGCAATACTGCTTGGTTTGCTTGAGATATAATGGAGGCATCCCTAGTTGTCAAATAGGAGATTGAAGCACCTCGATGGCTGGCCGAATTTCTATTTTACGACCATCGGTCACCATTTGAATGGCACCATTTCGGGCCGTGCTGAAAATTTGATATCCCCGCCGGTGGTACCTTCTTAGAACGGTCGGATGGGGAAAGTGGTAACGTCCGCCCCGGGCGCAGGAAATCACTACCGTTTCAGGTGAGACCGTTTTCAAAAAAAACGAGGTGCTGGATGTTCGGCTGCCGTGATGGGGAGCTATCAAAACCGTGCTGGGCAACTCATCACGCCGAAGGGCCACCAGTTCTTTTTCCGCCTGTTTTTCGATATCGCCGGGGAACAAAAACGAGAAATCACCCATTGAAACCCTCACTACGAGGGAGTTGTTGTTGGTATCCCGCCAGTGCTCGTCCGTATCTTTTTGCATAAACGTTTCCGGCGGATACAGGATATTTACTTTGGCACCGTTTATCTCGTGGACTTTGGCCAGGTCCCGGAAAGACGGTACCGATATTTTACTTTGCGCGATAACTGCCTTGAATTTCCGATATCCTTCGGTATCCACGGACTCTCCGTTGCTCCACAGACGTCCCACGTGAAAATACTCGGCAATGTAGATCAGTCCATTCAGGTGATCGCTGTTGGGATGGGANAGAACNATTGTATCGACGGTCATGATTTTCTTGCGCCATAAAACCGGAGCCACGACCCTNGCCCCCANATCAAANACCGANTTNTCNGAGAAACCNCCGCCGTCAATCAGCATGACCGGACCNCGGGGAAATTCCACCAGTGCGGCGCTGCCCGTACCCACATCGATAACGGTCACCTTGAGATCCCGGTGCCAGTANCGCTGGTAGGNCCAATAACCCACNTCNGCCACGGNCGCCANACCGGCCANCAGGGCAATGGCGACAAGGATTTTTANATNNGTNGCACCGATTAAGCCGGGTTGCGTTCGCCAGTTCAACCCTTTTAAATAGGCCAGGAACGCCGGCGCCAGCATAACCCCCATCGATACCAGCACGTAGTATAAGACCACCTCTATCATTGACGGGGTAATCGTCTTTAGAGACGCAAAGGGCAGATCGGCCAGGAAATGAGTACCGATCAACGTTATATCCAGAAGAAATCCGGCGATACCGAAACAGATCGTTGCTACAGAAGTGCTCAGTGAATGGATAAACATGCCCACAAGCCCGATCGGAACGACGACGAAACCGACCAGTGGCACGGCCAAAAGATTGGTCCCGACACCGATCAAAGACACTTCGTTAAAAGTTCGCATCACCAGAGGCAGCGTGCCGAGAATAGCCAGAACAGTCCCCCCAGCCAGTGCAACGGCTTTTTTCATTATCGGAAAACGAGGCTTGACGCCAGAAAGGTTTACCGGCCAGGGACGAGACACCCCGAGGAGAATAAACCCCACGGCGGCAAAAGAGAGCTGAAAAGAGATGGAAAAAACCGCCGGCGGATAGACAGCCAGAATGACGACGCCGGCCACGGCCAGGGTATTGAAAGCATCCTGGATCTTACCCGCCAGATAGGCCAGCAAAAATACAGCCACCATCACCACGGCCCGTTGGGTCGAAGGCGACATGCCGGCCACAACGCCATAGATGATCACCGGGATGAAGGTGAAAATAGCGGCGAATTTTCCGGTCCAGGCCCGGTGTAATAAAAACTGACTGTAAGACAATAGCCATTTAAATAGAAAAAAGGCCACCGAAGCGACAATCCCGATGTGGAGGCCCGAAATGGCCAACAAATGCCCGATTCCGGTTCGATTGAACATTTCCCGCAATGATGGTGAAATACCGGATCGATCTCCGATCACCAAGGCTTTTAGTACCTGCCGGCTCTCACCGGAAACGGATTGGTCAATCAGTCGGGCAACGGTTTGACGATTTTTTTCGATTCGACCGGGAAGCGTCGGTGGAACCGAATGATCCAAAATGACCACGCGCTTGGGGGAAACCCACATCCGGCACCATATTTTTTGAAACGCCAGGTAACGCTCGTAATTGAATCCACCCGGATTATGGAACCCATAAACTCTTTTGAGCCGGCCACTTACACGGATGCGATCCCCGCGATTCAGGTCGAGTCCCTCCCCTTCCCCCACGGTGATCCGGATCCGCCCGCAGACTTCATATTGCCGGTTCCCGGTTTTCAGAACGGTTTCCAGGCCGGTGGCTTCGACAATCAGTTTCTGCCCCTTGGGCCGGACAATCGGCTCTTCAGCAATGATGCCGATAACGGTCCATTTTTGGGAATCAGCATGGTGAATCACATGATGGGAAGGAAAATCAGGTGCGACCCAGGGCTGGATGGAAAGATAGCCCAGGGCAAGGAAAAGAATGACAGGCCCAGCCAGAGTTGTGCGTCGGTGCCGGAAACTCCAGGCAACAGCAGCAATGCCAGAGACAATCGTCCCGATGGCCCAGCCACCGTATCCCGGAAACCTTTCACCGAGAACGATGCCCACCATATAAGTGATCAGAATCGGAATGACGGGCCGTGCGAAAATATTAGCGGGCATTGGTCAGCATATCTTATAATTAACAACCGACGCACACAGACTTTTGTAAAAACAAGATAGATTCAGAGATACAAGTTCGTCTGTGTCTGTCTGTGTGGGTCTGTGGCTATATTATTTTTTATTTAATAACAATTAGTTATAGGACTGACCGGATATTACGTTTCCCTGCGAATGTCCGCACCAAGACCGGCCAGCTTTTTCTCCAGCGCTTCGTACCCCCGGTCCAGATGGTAAATCCGATTGACCACCGTTTGCCCTCTGGCTACCAGGCCGGCCAGGACCAGAGAGGCGCTGGCCCTTAAATCGGTGGCCATCACCGGCGCACCGGACAGCAACGGCACACCCCGCACGATGGCCGTGTGACCGGAAATGGTAATGTC
>JGI24024J18818_10000908_pt1 | contig 11773 bp, 12 predicted proteins | sample Cruoilmetagenom2_FD_18818 | JGI IMG/M metagenome (IMG submission 18818) | reverse complement strand
AGTTGACGAGATCGTTCGGCAGACCGTCGAGGGAGGAGTAGTTGGTCCACGTGTCACCGGAGAGATGACCCAGGCCGTCGTTCGTGCCGACCCACACGGCGCCATCGTCGGCCATCGCCACCGACGTCACCCAGTTGTTCGGCAGCGCATCGGCGAGATCCTCCGGGGGAGCACCTTCGGATGAGCAACCGGCGGCCAAGACTGCTGCCGCGATGACTCCGATGAGAAGCAGGATCCCCCTAATAACCGCCCCCGAGCTTTCGGTGATCCCACGAAGTGGTCTTCGTCGGCTCCACAATGACCGCCGTGTTCTTCGATGCGAAGCGACCGAAGGCTGCCTCGAGCTCTTTCTCGGAGAGTTCGACGGGTTCGGGCCCGACCATCGCGTACTTGGCGGCGAGGCGTCCGTAGATGGCGAGAACGTAGGCAGGGTCTTCGACCAGACGGGCCTCTGCCTTGATCATCACGCCCCGGAGTTCTGCGTATTCGTCGCCATCTTCCGTAAGAACGGTGAGACGAGGATCGCGTTGGAGGTTGACGATCTTCTGCGATCTGGTGAATGATCGGAAAACGATCTTGTCGTCTTCCAGCACGAACCACATAGGAGCGAGGTGCGGCCAGCCGTCTCCGCCGATCGTCGCCACTTCGAGGATCGCAGTCTCGTCGAGGAAGGCGGTCACTTCCGTGCCTGTCATGGTGATGTCTTTGCGNGCCATGAGCTCAACGGTACCGCACCCGATGGTGCAGTCGTCCCGGTGGCCCGGAACACGATCGCGCCCGCTAGCGTTCATGGTCGAGCGCTCCGGCACGGGCGACCCATCGGGCGGCCGAGGTCGAAGTGAGTGCTGTCACGCTGTTGCCATGCGTCCCCCAACCCGGAGGGTGGGGAGAGAGGAGCGATCGATGAACAAGATCACAGCGCCGGAGATTCGCGCCAGGAAGGGCAAGGCGAAGATCCGGATGGTGACGGCATACGACTATCCGATGGCCAAGATCGCGAGTCGGGCCGGAGCGGACATCATCCTCGTCGGTGATTCGGTCGCCAACGTCGTGCTCGGGCACGACGACACACTCTCCGTCGACATGGATGTGATGGTCCATCACACCGCAGCTGTCACGAGAGCCGAACCCGACGCGCTCGTTGTCGGAGACATGCCGTGGATGAGCTTCCACGTGTCTCCCGAGGACACCGTCCGCAATGCCGCTCGATTCATTCGTGAAGGTGGTGCAGCCGCCGTGAAGATCGAAGGCGGCCGCAAGCGCCTGGATGTGGTTCGCGCCGTTCTCGATGCCGAGATCCCGGTTATGGGCCACCTCGGTCTCACGCCACAATCGGTGAATGCCATGGGCGGATATCGGGTTCAGGGGAAGAAGGTCCAAGCAGCGTACGAGATGATCAGCGATGCTCATGCCCTTGCAGATGCCGGCGTGTTCGCCATCGTGCTCGAGGGTGTACCTGATCGGGTTGCGCAGATCGTGACCGCAGAAGTCCAGGTTCCGACGATCGGAATCGGCGCCGGTGCCGGGTGCGATGGACAGGTGCTGGTCATGCACGACGTCCTCGGTCTCGGTGGCGGGGAGTATCTCCCGAAGTTCGTGCGGCCGTACGCGGACCTCGCAGGCGATGCGGTCGATGCGCTCGAGCGGCTTCTTTGCCGACGTCGAATCCGGAGCGTTTCCGTCAGAAGATGAGACCTATCACATGCCGGACGAGTCGTTCGAGATCCTCCGGGACCTCGTTGAGTCGGAGACAACCGTCGACCGCTGATCTGCGATCGCTGTAGGTTTCGGTCCGTGACGATCCGCTCATTCTTGGTGCTCGCCGTTTCGATCGCGCTGCTTCTCGCCGCCTGTGGATCGGAAGAACCGGCTGGCTTGGACGGGTTCGACGCGACGACGATCACCATCGACGGGCAGCGAATGGCGGTGGCGGTAGCCGACACGCAGGAGTTGCGATCGCAGGGTTTGATGGGCGTGACCGATCTTGGAGGACTCGACGGCATGCTCTTCGTCTTTGAGGAGACGACAGACGCCGGGTTCTGGATGAAGAACACGCTGATCCCCCTCGACATTGCCTACTTCGGCAGGAGTGGTGACTACGTCGACTCCTTCACGATGGACCCATGTACCGAGGACCCGTGTCCGGTGTATCGCCCGTCGGGTTCCTACGGGTACGCGGTGGAAGCTCCGACAGGAGACCTGAGCTTCGTGGGAGAGGGATCGACCCTCGAACGGAGCGACACCTGAACACATCGTTCGTGCTTACGTTCACACTATTTGTGAACGTAGACACAAACGATGCTTCTGGGGGCGGACCCCGGTGGCTACCCGACGCCTCGCGGTACACTTCCCGCCGTACACCGCCGTCCGTCTNTCGGAGCGGCGACCAATGCGGCCTCTCGAGGCTGCCAGATCCTGTCCCTTCGGGGACCATTCGCANCGCGAATGTCCAGAGGAGTTGATATCGATGCGCTCTTACGAGCTGATGATCATTCACCGACCCGACATGGTCGAGTCGGATGTCCGCAAGCAGGTCGAGGAAGTCTCCGCGACGATCGACACCAGCGGCAATGTATCCGGGACCGATTTCTGGGGGAAGCGCCGCTTCGCCTACGAGATCGACCACATGAATGAGGGCTACTACTCCGTCCTCGACTTCGAAGGCGACACCGTCCTCGTCGACGCGCTCGGCCACGCACTTTCGCTGTCCGACGCCGTCGTCCGTCACAAGATCATTCGAAGGACCGATCGAGAGGGTTGATTCCTGTCACACGCTCCCCTCATGATGGGGGGAGTACGGGAAGAGAGAAGAGAGAGAACATGAGCAACGTGAACAGTGTGACCTTGATCGGCAACCTCACCCAGGATCCCGAACTCCGATTCACGCCGAGCGGCGTGGCGATGACCAAGGTGAGCTTCGCCGTCAACAAGCGGTATCAGAGCCAGGGTGAATGGAAAGAAGAGACGAGCTTCTTCAACGGCACCTGCTGGCGTGACGTCGCCGAGAACGTGGCGGAGTCCCTCACCAGGGGAATGCGCGTCATCGTGGTCGGCGAGCTCCAGCAACGCTCCTGGGAGACCCAGGAGGGCGAGAAGCGCTCGACGATCGACGTGGACATCAAGGAGATCGGCCCGTCGATTCGCTGGGCCACCGCAACGGTCACGAAGACCCCTCGCGCCGACGGCGGATGGTCGAGTCAGGGACAAGGGCAGGATCAGCCTGCAGCCCCCGTCGCTCGCCAGAACCCCGGGCCCGACGAGGCACCCTTTTAAAGGAGAACATCGATGGCAAAGACACGAAGTACACGGACGAAGCGGCGCCGCCCCACCGAAGACAGGGGCAGGCGGAAGCGCATTGTCTACCGTTTCAAAGAGAACGAGTTCGTCGATTACAAGGACGTCGCGCTGCTGCGCAAGTTCATGTCCGATCGGGGCAAGATCCGTTCACGCCGCGTCACCGGACTGAACGAGAAACGACAGCACCAGGTTGCCACGGCGATCAAGAACGCCCGTGAGATGGCCCTGCTGCCCTACCTGGCCACGAGGCCGAGTAAATGAAGCTGATTCTCACGAAGGACGTCGTCGATCTCGGCAACAAAGGTGATGTTGTCGACGTGTCCGACGGATACGCTCGCAACTATCTCGTTCCTCGTTCGTTCGCCGTCAAGGCGACCGACGGGGCACTCCGCCAAGCGAACTCGATGAGAGTCGCACGCGAAGAGGCGCTCCTCGCTGCCCGTCGCGAGGCGGAGGGATATGCCCAGTCTCTCACCGGGACCAGGGTTGTCGTTGCCGCGCGTTCCGGCGACGAAGGCAAACTCTTCGGATCGATCGGCGACGGCGATATCGCTGCAGCGATCTCGAAATTCACCGGGATCGAGGTCGATCGCAAGATCGTCCGGATCGAGGGCCCGATCAAGGAGATCGGTCTCCACGAGGTGATCCTCGAACCGCATCCCGAGGTGCAGTTCTCGGTTACGCTTGATGTGATCCCGGCGTAGCTGGCGCCAACATGAAACGAAGATGGGCCCGTCTCCGGACGGGCCCTTTTCGCGTCCAGGGTTTCATTCCGCGGGCTGACTGCGCCGCCGGCGGGGACTGCAACCCTGGGTACGCGGATTGCGCGAAAACAAAACACGGTACGCGGAAAACAGTCGGCGGGGGCCGGACCTCTCGACTGCCCCGGGTCGTAGACTCGCCCTTCCTCTCGCGACGCTCGGGTGTTCGACGCGTTTCTGTCATGCCCGTATGCAATGCTGACGATGACCGGCCGGATGAGAACGAATGGAGGATCGATGACGAGCGTTGCCGAACGCCCAGCAGGGGCTCGTAATCTGCAGGCGCCTCCGCACAGTGTTGAGGCCGAGGAATCGGTGCTCGGTGCGGTTCTCCTGTCCTCGGATGCTGCGAACATCGCACTCGAGAAGCTCCATGCTGAGGACTTCTATCGGCCGGCGCACCAGCAGGTGTTCGAAGCGGTTCGGACGCTGTTCGACGCGAACGAGCCGATCGACGCCGTCACCGTCTCCGAGATGCTCCGACGCGAGGGCGCACTCGAGCGCCTCGGTGGTGTTGCGTTCCTCACCCATCTTCTCGACACCGTTCCCACGACATCGAACGTCGACTACTACGCCGGCATCGTCGAGGAACACGCACTTCGCCGTCGACTCATGCGCGTCGGCGGCACGATCGGGGGGATCGCGTCGGAGATGAGCGAACCGATCGCCGACGTCCTCGACCGCGCCGAGCAGGAAGTGTTCCAGGTCGCCGAGCGACGTGTCGGCGAAGGACTCGCCCCGATCGATCCGCTCCTCGGACCGGCGATCGAGCGGGCAGAAGAGCTCCAACGACTCGGATCCGAGATCACCGGCCTCTCTACCGGATTCCGGGACCTTGACAGCAAGCTCGCCGGACTCCACCCCACGAACCTCATCGTTGTTGCCGCCCGCCCGGGGATGGGCAAGACGGCCTTGGCGCTCAATATCGCCCAGAACGCCGCCCAGAACGATCATTCGGTGGCGATCTTCTCGCTCGAGATGAGCCGCGAGGAGGTCGTCTCCAGAATGCTCTGCTCCACCGGCCGAATCGATTCGCAGCGGCTCCGGACAGGTCGCCTCGCGGAGGCCGACTTCACCAAGCTCTCGAATGCGGCGAGTGCCCTCTACAAGAAGCCGATCTACGTCGATGACTCACCGGGCCTCACCGTCACTGAGATCCGGGCGAAGTCCCGTCGTCTCAAACGTCGACCGGGTCTTGATCTCATCATCGTCGACTATCTCCAATTGATGCATGGTTCGGGTCAGGAGAACCGACAGCAAGAGATCGCGATGATCTCTCGGTCGATGAAGAACCTGGCCAGAGAGCTCGAGGTTCCTGTCATCGCAGTCTCCCAGTTGAATCGGTCGCTGGAGAGCAGAGAGGACAAGCGTCCGCGCCTGGGTGACCTTCGCGAATCGGGAGCGATCGAACAAGACGCCGACGTTGTTCTCTTCATCTACCGGGATGAGGCGTACAACCCCGAGAAGATGGAGTCGAAGGGTGTTGCCGAGATCGTTGTTGCGAAACACAGGCAAGGCGCCGTCGGGAAGGTCCAGATGACGTTCCTGCCCGAGTTCACGCTCTTCGCCGATATGGGCAGGGATGTTCCGATCGCATGACGGGTATCCGACTCCTCGTGGTTGAGACATGGCAACCGGCGTACCGCCGACCACTCATCCTGCGTGCAGGCGATCGAATCAAGGTCGGGCAGCATGACACAGAGTGGACCTCATACCGATGGTGCACGGACGAGGCCGGGACAGGTGGATGGGTGCCGCATGACTACCTCGTGATGGAAGACGACGGCATAACAGCAACCACGACGGTCGACTATTCAACGGTTGAGCTCTCCGTCGAAGCCGATTCCCTTGTCACCGGGTTCCAGGCTGCCGGTGACTGGACATGGTGCGTTTCCGACGACGGCGCCGAAGGATGGGTCCCAAACCGAGCGCTCGGCCGCACGCCGTAGCCCCTACCGCTAGGTGATGCAGACGCCGTCGCCGCCGTGGCGCGGATCACGCAGCAGGATCGCTATCACGACGGCCCCGGCCATTGCTACCGCATCGACGACGAGCACGGCGGAGAGGGGAACCCACGTCACGACGATACCGATCACCAGCGGAAGGAGGGCAAGTGGGGCGAGGAGAGTACCGAGCAGTGCTACGCACGTGGCCCGGAGGTGATCCGGAGCCATCTCAAGGATGATGTTCGCGTAACCGAGACGGAGGCCGCTCATCGTTGCGCCGACGAGGAAGAACGTGACGTACAGCGGCCATGGCCCGATGAACAGGGCAGCGAGCGCCGCGATCGGTGCCCCGAGCCCGGCGATCGACGTTCCGATGATCACGGTGCGGTTGCCGAAACGATCCCCCAGCCATCCCCAGAGAAGATTCGAGAGTGCCGCTCCCGTCATCTGCGCTGCCAGGTAGAGCCCGATAGCGGCCTGATTCACACCCACATCGTCGAGGGCGAAGAGGACGAAGAACGGAGCCGAGAGAAGAAGGACTGACGTAAGGCCTCTGGTAGTGAGCAGCCGTCGGAAATTCTTGTTCACTCTCGTCAAGTAGGCGGCCCGCCTGACCGACTCAGCAAGTGATTCGGTCTGACGTTCGTGGGTCGATGGAGGCTCTTTGACGATAGCGATACCCGCGAGCGCGATGAGGAGAAACACGGCAGCAAGGAAGAAGATGAGGGCATAGTTCATCGGGTACCCGATGCCTCCGGAGCCGGACAGGATCCATGCGATGACCCACCCCGCTCCTATCGCCAACGTGTAGCCGACGAGCTGCTTCCAACCAATGAAGCGGCCGCGTTTCTGCGTTGGGATCGCCTTGGCGAAGACATCCGCATAGACCACCGATCCAACCCCACCGGCGAGAGAGAACGCTGCGAAGAGTCCGATGAGAAGGAACAAGACAAGATCGGGTCTGTCGAGGGCGAACATCGCCGTGACGATGGCAAGGAAGGCCCATGAGACCCACCTCATCGTGATGATCCACATGAGGATCGGCTTCTCGTACCTTCGATCCTCAACGCGATAGGCGGTAAACATCTGGGGCAACACGTGCCCCACTTCCTGTGCGACGACCATCAGTCCGATTACGACCGTCGATCCCGTGAGGGTCGCGATGAACGACGGCAACACCGTGTTGATATTCGAGAACGCCTCTGAGAGTTGGAAGAAGACGCCATGGATCAGACCACCGGTGAAGTTCCTGTGATAGTCCGCCGGGCGGGCTTCCTCGTCGTGTTGCACGGTTTCCACGACTGCTGAGGCTACCGCGACACGGTGCCACTGAATCTGCCGGTACGCTCCCGTGATGCCCCTCAGGAGTCGCACGAACAGCGTCATCGCCATCGGTTCGCTCGCTCTTCTGGCCGTCGCGTGGGGAGCGATTCCTCTGTTCGTACGCGCCGATGTCCCGCCGAGTCATCTGGTCGCGATGAGGGTCACCCTCGGTGCTGTGGTGCTGGTGCTTTTCTCGATGGCGACGAAACGCTTCACGGTCCCAATCCGTCGTTGGAGAGGTATCGCAGTACTCGGGATCGCCCTCGCCGCCCACTGGCTCGCGTTCTTCGTTGCGTTGAATCTGACAACGGTCGCTGTGACACTCGCGATCCTCTACGTGGGACCGGTGCTTGCAGCGGTTCTCTCGGGCCCGCTGCTCCACGAACGGGTGAATCGCGCCGCGTTCGTCGGCCTCGCCGTGGCCGTCGTTGGAACACTCTTCGTCATTCGACCGGGTTCAGGAGCCACCGTGGCAGGGGTAGTAGTGGCAGCACTGTCCGGAATCCTGCTCGCGGTGATCATGCTCCTCGGGAAGCCGCTCGCAGCTGACCTCGGCGGTCTCGTCGTGGCCACGTGGGAGCTCGTCGTTGCATCCATCGTGCTGCTGCCGTTCACGGTTCAGGCAGCTCGAGATTCCGGTGAGTACTGGCCGCAGTTCCTGATCCTCGGGGCGCTTTTCACGGGTCTCGCGGGGGTCGTCTACTGGACATCGATGCGCCGACTCCCCGTCGCCGTGGTCTCCGTGATCATGTATCTCGAACCCGCATCAGCGGTTGTGTGGGCCGCCCTGTTCCTTGGAGAACAACCGGACCTACTCACCTGGCTCGGGGTTGTTCTCGTGGTCGCCGCAGGGACGATAGCGACGAGGGGTGTTCGCGATGAGGAGGCTGTTGGTGTCGCAGAGACTCTTTGAAGTAGACGGACTGCGAATAGCGGTCAATGATCAAGAGGCAGCTGTTCGCGGTGACAAGGTGCCGCCGACGAGCGTCCATGGAGAGCGACTGCCATTCGGATGGGTCGAGGCGATCCCCGGGGCTTCGTTTGGCGTCGACGCATCTGAGACGCTCGCGGTCATCGGCGAGTCGTCGTCGGGGAAGTCTCTCATGATTCTCGGCGCGTTCGGCCTACTTCCGAGCGGGACACGAGTGCTCGCCGGAACCACCACCTACCGAGGCGAGTCCTTCGAACCGGCGGGACGACGCCAGGAGCCCACGCGACCGATCCGTCGTAAGGAACGAAAGCGGTTCGCACGGTCAGGGACGGTGTTCGACGACGCCGATCCGGAGTGGGCGCGTCTGGCGGCAACGGAGATCGGGTTCCTCTTCCAGAACCCCATCGCTTCGTGGACGCCGATTCTCGAGATTGGGCCGCAGGCCGGGGAGGTGCTCGTTGAGCACACTGATCTCAGCGACGAGGAGATCACCGAACGCGTGATGGACGCACTCGGAGAGGTCCATCTCCCGAAGTCGAGGCGTCTCTTCAGCGCTTTCAGTTCCCAACTCAGCCGCGGCATGGGGCAGCGGGCCATGCTCGCCGCTGCGCTGGTCAAAGCACCGCGGCTCCTCGTTGCCGACGAGCCGCTCTCCGGTCTCGACGTGTCGGTTGCTGCAGCGATTCTCGATCTCCTCAAGGACCTCAAGGAGCGCCGAGACATGGCGATGATCATCGTCACCCACGACCTCGCTGTGGTGTCTCGTATCGCCGATCGTATCGCCGTCGTCTACGCCGGTCGGGTCATCGAAGAGGGGGCTGTCGGAGACGTGTTCAGACATCCGAAGCACCCGTACACCTCCGGTCTCCTGGGTTCGCTCCCTTCCCTGACGGTGGGACGCCTCAAACCGATCCCCGGCGAGCAACCGCCCCTCGCGTCGGTCCCGACTGGCCGTTGCGTGTTCGCCGATCGCTGTTCGTACATCGACGAAGCGTGTGTGGCGTCGGAACCCCCGCTCCGGAAGACCGATGCAGGAAGCGTCGCATGTCACTACGCCACTGAACTCGACCTTCCCGGCGTCCGCTGAACGCTTCGATAGACGCGTGTAGCCTGCGCCCTTGGTCCGGAGGCAAGGGGACTCGATAGATGAAGATAGGGACGTACATCGGTCTCGTTGTCCGCCGAGTGTGGGCAAAGAAGGGGATCCTTCTCGGTTCTCTGCTCGGGGCGACCCTCGTGACCGCCCTTCTTGTTGTTGTTCCTCTGTACGAATCGTCGGTGCAGGCGGTCGATCTGCGTTTCAGCGTCAGGAGCGCCGTCGCAGACGATGTCGACATGACCGCGTTCTCGACGATGAACGACTACTCGAGGACACTCGGCACTTCCAATCGGGTGATCGTCAACGACGCCTTCGAGCAGTGGCTGGTTCCGTGGTTTCCGACGATCGAGGAGCGGTCCCAGACGCGGGAGTACGCGGTCATACCGACCGGCGAGGGGACGGACACCGATTGGTTTGCTCGAGCAGAGGCATGGCGGGAAGAAGTCGCAGCGCTCAAAGAAGAAGACATCGCGGAAGACGAATGGCCCAAACCCCCTTACCCGCAGCCGCCCCGGGAGGCCACCCAAGTCCGGATCTTCACAACGCCCGATCTCGACGCCAGGTTGACGGTCGTCAGCGGGGCCTTCCCTCCGCCACTGCTCGGAGCACCAACACCTGAGGATGGGCCGCTCCTGATCGCAGTAGGTGAACGGGTTGCCGAGTTGACGAACTCTGACGTGGGGGACCGTTTCTTCCTTCGCCCATTCAGCGGTCTCCCTGAAGTGTTCGAATACGTCGAAGTAGCGGCGATCGTCGTCCCGACCGACCCGGACGCGACGATCTGGGGTGTCGATGACCCGGCCACCATGGTCTACCTCGACCAGGCCACGTTCGACATCTGGACGGGGCAGATTCCCCTGGATCCCGGTGATGACCTCCAGGGCCAGGTCGCCGATCCGTGGAATCGTCCCGTTCGCGGTTTCGCCGCGCCCACCGCCACCCAGCGATGGAGGATGCCCCTCGACGTCGACACAGTGACGCTCGAGGAACTTGACGAGATCGAGAGCCGGATCAGCCAGTTCAAAGCACAGGTGGCGAAGGAGGCAAGAGGAACGATCCCCACGAACACCTTCCTTCCACTCCTCATCAACGATTTCTCCACCCGGTCAGTCGTGATCGGAGGACCGATCCTCGCGATGCTTGCTCTCGTCGTCGGCGGCGCCGTCTACTTCCTTGTCTACACGTCGGCTCTGACCGTTGAACGCGAAGGAGCCGATTTGGCTCTCTTGAAGAGCCGTGGCGCATCAACGTGGCAGACCGTCGGGATACATCTCGGGCAATCGTTCTTCGTGGCGGCCGCGGCGGCGGCGATCGCCCCGTTCGTTGCCAGATTCCTCGTCGGCGTCACCGGACGAATACCCCCACTCTCAGATCTGACCGGTGGGGAGCCGCTGAGTGTCACCCAGGTGAGTCCGGTCACCGGTTGGCTTCTCGCGGGAGCGATTATCACTTTCCTGGCTATGGGAGTGGCGATCATCCCATTCGCTCGCAGAGGGGTCCTCGAACTCCGTTCTCTCGCTGCCCGTCCGGGTACGAAGTCGGTCTGGCAGCGTTACAACCTGGACCTGTTCGCAATCGCACTGTCGCTCGTTGTGCTCTTCCAGTTGAGCCAGCGCGGGTTCGTCAACATGAGCGGAGAAGAGGCCACGCTCGACCCGCTGGCGATCATCTTCCCTGTGCTCCTTCTGTTCAGCGGTGCGCTCATCCTCCTCCGAATCTTCCCGATNCTGCTCAAAGGCGTCGGCTGGGCGATGACGAAATCCAGATCGCTGTCACTCTCACTGCCGGGGTGGCATCTCAGCCGCAACCCGATCCCGTACGGGCGGCTGGCCCTCCTCGTGTGGCTCACCACCGGGCTCGGGGCGTTCGCCCTCACGTATGCGGCAACGCTGGAGCAGTCGTTCATCGATCGAGCCGCATACACGGCTGGAGCCGACGTCCGGATCGTGGCCGACCAGGCCGGGTACCTCGATGACCCGGAGGGGGCTATCGGATCACCGGTTCTCCGCACGGACGGGGCCCCAAGGCAGAGTGGTCGGCGCGCCGAGGTCTTGGCGATCGAGCCGGAGTCGTTCTCCGAGGTCGTGACATGGCGGCCTGACTTCGGTGCGGACGATCCTGCCGATCTGTTCCCTCTTCTTCGCCCGGACGGCATTGCCCCGGACGTCGGCGTGGAGCTTCCAGCGGGCTCGACGGAGCTCCAAGTCGATGCTGTGGTCGTCCCGATGAGTCTCGCGGAAGAATCCGAGGCAGTTCCCGTCGAGAACGACTACCGGATCCTGGTAAAAGTGATCGACGCGAAGACGAGGGTCTGGACGATGGTCTCAGATATCGACATCACCTCGGACGAGTGGAGGACCGTCTCGATCGACCTCACAACCGGGGAGAATGACTTCCCGACGCCGCCGTTGCCCCC
>JGI24024J18818_10000907_pt1 | contig 11782 bp, 6 predicted proteins | sample Cruoilmetagenom2_FD_18818 | JGI IMG/M metagenome (IMG submission 18818) | reverse complement strand
TACAACCTGTTTTTAAGAAATATCCATTTTATGGTAGTAAGTTTTCAGAAGATTTGTTTAACCGGGGTCTTTGTTTGCCTTCTGGTTCTAATTTATCAGAGGAAGATAAAGACAGAATTAAAAGAGCTATTTTAACTTTTTTTAAGTAGAATATTTCCTAAAAAATGGAGCTTTTCTTGTTTTTTTAAATCTGGATTCCCCATTATTTAGATTTAAAACTTAAAACAACCTGTTTATTATTGTTTTCAAGTAAAATAGTTATAGATACCAGTCGGTAATGTCTATAAAATAGTATCTTTATAAAAAATCGAGATAAAAAATTTAATTTGTAATCATTTCATCTTTAATTGTTTTAATAAAAAGCGTAAAGCAAGGATTACGATTGATAAGATTGCAGTAAGATTGTAAAATGAAAGATTTCTTAAAAAAAATAATTGTAGGTATTCATGCGCCTAGATGGTTAGTTTTATTTATTGATATTTATATAATAAGTAACACCTTTTTACTTGCCTATTTAATTCGTTTTAATTTTAGCTTAAATTTTAATACCTCTGCATTACGAGTACAACTTCCTTTAGTTATACTAATTTCATTAGGAATATTTTTAATAGTAGGTTCTTATAAAGGAATTATTAAACATACAGGAGTAGCAGATGCTATAAAAATTTTTAAAGCTAGCTTTTTTATAGTAATCCTACTAGCTTTAGGTGTTTATATCAACAGACTTGTTTTAAGCAAAGAACTATATAATATTCCATTATCTATTTTATTAATTCATTTTTTATTGAATTTAGTAGTATTAGTTTCTAGTAGATTTATTTATAAAGGACTGTATTACATTTTAAATGCCAATTATGATTTTGATCATAGAATTTTAATTTATGGTGCAGGGGATTCTGGTTTAATAACCTATTCCGTTATAAAAAAAGAGATTAAGAGCAAAGTAGATATTGTTGCGTTTTTAGATGACGATTATATTAAACAAGGAAAAAATATTAATGGTATTCCTATATTAAATCCTGCAAAGTTAACTCAAGAATTTATTGATTTAAAAAAAATTGATGAGGTAATAATTTCCATTCAAAAAATATCTTCTCAAGATTTAATGAAAATAGTGGAAAAGTTAACGCTTTTTAATATTAAAGTAAAAATTGTTCCTCCTGTTTCCGATTGGATTAATAATGATTTAAAAATACAACAAATAAAAACGATTAAAATTGAAGATTTACTAGGAAGAGATCCTATTAAAATTCATAATCCAAACTTAGAAGATAAATTTACAAATAAAATATTTTTAATTACAGGGGCAGCGGGATCTATTGGTAGTGAAATTGCAAAACATTTGGTGAAATATAAATACAAGCAACTTATTTTAGTAGATCAAGCAGAATCTGATTTATATGATTTACAACAATATTTTGTTAATAAAAATAAAATTAATATAACGGCTATAGTTGCAGATGTTAGAAATTATAACCGAATGAATTTAATTTTTGAACAATATCAACCAAATATTATTTATCACGCGGCAGCTTATAAACATGTGCCATTAATGGAGGGAAACCCATATGAAGCTGTTTTTGTAAATATTGAAGGGACTAAAAATATAGCTGATTTAGCCATTAGCTATAAAGTAGAAAAATTTGTAATGATTTCTACAGATAAAGCCGTAAACCCAACCAATGTTATGGGAGCAACAAAAAGAGTTGCAGAAATGTATATAAACAGCTGTAACAATAAAGGAAATACCAAATTTATAACTACAAGGTTTGGTAATGTTTTGGGCTCTAACGGTTCTGTAATTCCATTATTTAAAGAACAAATTAAGTATGGAGGTCCATTAACGGTTACCCATAAAGAAATTACACGTTTTTTTATGACTATTCCAGAAGCATGTCAATTAGTATTGGAAGCCAGTTGTATGGGAAATGGGGGAGAAATATTTGTTTTTGATATGGGAGAATCGGTTAAAATATATGATTTAGCGTTAAATATGATTCGTTTATCGGGGTTAAAATATCCTGAGGATATAGATATTAAAATTATTGGCTTACGACCAGGCGAAAAAATTTATGAAGAAGTTTTGGCAAATGGAGAAAATACCATAAATACGTATCATCCAAAAATTAAAATTGCAAAAATACGCCCTATAGATTTTAAAGCTATTCATAATAAAATTGTAAATTTATGCAATACAAATGCTATAAATAATAAGGAGCAAATAGTACTAAATATTAAAGAAATTGTTCCAGAGTACAAATCAAAAAATTCTATTTTTGAGGTTTTAGATAAACCAGAAAAATTGAATGGAAAAATTAAAAAAAAGATTAAAATAAATGAAAACTAAAAATTACTTTTATCCTATAATTCTTGGTCTTGGATTGCTTCTGAATTCTTGTGTTTCTTCCAAAAAAATGGTGTATTTTGAAAATGAAAGTGCTACTTCCATTGAAAATATTGCTAAGTATGAAGTTAAAATACAACCAGATGATTTATTAGATATTAATGTTTCATCGGTAAATCCAACTGCAGCAATTCCATTTAATCTCTATGAATCCGCAGCTAACATAAATAATCCTAAACCATTATTGTATTTGGTGGATTCAGAAGGAACTATATCATTTCCCGTAATAGGAAATATTGAGGTTGAAGGACTTACCACCAATGAAATTAAACATAAAATTACAGGTATTTTAAAAGATTATTTAAAAAATCCAGTGATAAATATTAGACTGAAAAATTTCAAAATTACCGTTTTAGGGGAAGTGAAAAAACCAGGAGCGTATTTTGTGCCAAATGAGCGAATAACAATATTAGAAGCCATTGGATTAGCGGGCGATTTAAATATACAAGCCAAACGCGCCAAAATAAAATTAATTAGAGAATCTGGAGGAAAACGAACCAAAACCACCTTTGATTTAACTTCCGAAAACTTATTTAATTCTCCTTATTTTTATTTAGCTCAAAATGATATAATTTATGTAGAACCTAATAAAGCAAAAATAAATTCTTCGGTTGTAGGGGCGAATACTAGTATTATATTTTCCTCTATTTCTACCCTAATTTCCATAATTGCTATTCTTACCCGTTAAACTTTTGATATAAATTATGAACCAAACAAATAATAATACGGAAGATTTTACCAATGAATCTGTTAATTTAAGGGAAGAAATTGAAAAATACGTTTTTCATTGGAAATGGTTTTTACTAGGAGTAATAATTGCTTTAATTGGTGCTTTTATATACTTACGTTACGCTTCTAAAAAATATGAAGTAGCTACCACTATTTTAATAAATGACGATAAAAAAGGAGGACAATCTACGGAACTTTCCGCTTTTGCAGATTTAGGCTTAATAGGCAATTCCTTTAACTCCATAGATAATGAGATTGAATTATTAAAATCTCGTAATTTAATGGAAAGGGTGGTTAAAACCTTAGGGATAAATGTAAATTACTATACCAAAGGAAGAGTAAAAACATCCGAATTATTTATTGGGAAAGCACCAATTAAAATAAATTTTTTGGCTAAAGATTCTATTTTTTATAAAAAAGACACCACTTTTACATTGAAAGTAACTTCTCCTACCACCTTTTTATTACGTAATGTTGATGGAAATAAAATGGGAGAACATACTTTTGGAGAATACCATGATGCTAATTTTGGGGATGTAATTATTACACCAACAACGGATAAAAATATAGTTGGACAAGAAGTAATAGTTGCTATAATACCACTTAAAACTGTGGTTAACAACTATTTAAAAAATGTTATTATACAGCCTGTTAATAAAAAGGCAAGTGTTATAAAATTAAGTTTAACAGATGTAGTTAAACTAAAAGCTAAAGCTATTTTAGATAATTTAGTGGTTCAATATAATGCAGATGCTGTAGAAGATAAAAGCTTAGTAGCTAAAAACACCAATAAATTTATAAATGAAAGATTAGCAATTATAACAACAGAATTGGCGACTATAGAAGATGGCGCTGAAAAGTTTAAAACAAAAAATAAACTTACGGATATAGCTACACAATCTTCTTTATTTGTAAATTCTAATGCAGATCTAGAAAAGAAAATTGTAGCATTAAATACACAATTGCAACTTGTAGATTTTATGAGGGATTATTTAAATAAAAAATCCATCGAATTAATTCCTGCAAATNTAGGATTAAAAGACGAATCGTTGAATGCTAGCACTTTAAAATATAACGAATTGGTGTTAGAAAGAAANNGAATTTTTAAAAGTTCTGGTAAATTAAATCCTNTATTTATTAATTTAGAAGATCAAATTGCACAGTTTAAGATTAGCATTTTTCAAAGTATTACTAATTTAAAAGCCTCTTTAAACATTGAGTTAAAAGATGCTCTTAAACAAGAATCTCGTTTAAATTTTAAAATAACATCCGTTCCAAAAAAGGAACGTGCATTTAGAGATATACAACGCCAACAAAAAATTATTGAACAGCTGTATTTATATCTATTAGAAAAAAGAGAAGAAAACTCTATTACCTTGGCAGTTACGGTGCCAAATGCAAAAATTATAGATAAGGCATTTGGTAGGGATATTCCTGTTTCCCCAAAAAGAAATATAATTTATTTAGCCGCTATTTTATTAGGANTTTTAATTCCTTTTACTATAATTTATTTAATACTATTATTAGATAATAAAGTTCATACAAGTAAGGAAATNGAAGANAAAATNAAAGCACCTATTTTAGGAGATATNCCTAAAGCAAAAATTGAAGATCAATTAGTAGTAGATAAAACAAATAAAAGTCCTATTGCAGAATCTTTTAGAATGGTGCGAACGATGCTTAATTTTTTACTTCCAAAAGGAAAAGAAGGTGGAAAAACAATATTTATTACATCAACCATTGGAGGAGAAGGTAAAACCTTTATAGCCATTAATACAGCATCTGTACTGGCTTTGTCTAATAAAAAAGTACTGTTAATAGGGGCAGATATTAGAAATCCAAAAATTAAAGAATACTTAAAATTGGATATTGAAAAAGGGCTTACACATTATTTAAATGACGAAAATGAGAAGGTTTCCGCAATAATAAAACCGTGTGAAAAAGGTAAATTTGATGTTATAGATTCTGGAATAGTAGCTCCTAATCCATCTGAATTGTTAATGAATGGTCGTTTTGAAAAGGTTTTGGAATATGGTAAAGCCAATTACGATTACGTTTTGGTAGATACTGCACCAATTAAATTAGTTACGGATACTTTTATTTTGGGTCAAAATGCGGACTTATTTATATATGTAATACGAGCAAATTATTTAGATAAAAGATTATTAGATGTTCCTGCAAAATTTTTCTCTGAAAAAAGATTACCAAATATGGCAATATTAGTAAATGGTTCTGAATTTGATAAAAATTTCGGCTATGGCTANGGCTATGGCTATGGCTANGGCTANGGCTACGGAGTTGAAGCTAAAAAACCATGGTGGAAAAAAATAACAGGGTAGATGCTTACTGCTCAAATAAAATTTAAGNTTATNTTTTTTATATGCCTTCTCTGTNTTNTTNATGGAATTTCTCAGCAGAAAGTTAAGTATGGTGTGGAATTTTTGTCCGCCAATTCTACTAAAAGCGAACTCCCTTTTTGGTTAATCACTAATAATTTTGGTAGGATTCCATCTAATAGCGGTTCTCAAATTAACGCTAGTATATATAATACTCCTTTTTTAACAGATAGGTATTTAACGGTTTCTTATAAGGCAAGTGTAACAGGATATCAGTCTAATGAAAAAAGGACATTTTTTATAAATGAAATGTACGCGAGTTTAAATTTTTTAGATGGGCAACTAGATCTCGGAGTGAAACATCCTAAAATTTTATGGGAAGGATTATCTTCTTCTAATGGAAATATAGCAATGGCTACCAATGCACGTTCTTTTCCTGGCTATAATTTACAATTGATACATTATATAGCCCTTCCTTTTGCTAAAAATTGGTTATCCTTTAAAGGAAATTATGGCGATTATTTATTAATGGATAACCGAAGTGTTAAAAATACCAGATTACATACAAAAAGTATTTTTTTTAAATCAAAATTAAATGATGCTTATGATTTGGTAATTGGAGTAAATCATTATGCGCAATGGGCAGGAACTTCAAAAATATTTGGAAAACAGCCTTCTAGTTTTAAGGATTATTTAAGAATTATTACTGGTAGTTCAGGAGGAAAGGATGCAAGAGAAAGCGATCAAATAAATGTTTTGGGAAATCAATTGGGATCTTATTTAATTCAATTAAATTATAAGGGAGAAAAAACAAACTGGAATTTTTACTGGTCTCATCTTTTTGAGGATAGATCAGGTAGAGAAATGGCTAATTATCCAGATGGTTTATATGGGTTTTTTATGGATTTTAAAAAAGATAAAAGTTTAATTACGCATTTATTAGTGGAATTCACATATACTAAAAATATGAGTTATAACCCAAATCATTTAATCCGTAGTTTCGATAATTATTTTAATAATACGGGTTACCAGTCTGGTTGGACGTATTTTGGAAATACCATAGGGTCTCCGTATTTTACTACAGAACCTGTGGATGATAATGGAATTACTAATGGAGTTATAGTTGGAGATAATAGATTTATGGCATTTAATATCGGGGTAAAAGGAGTTTTTAGAAAGCTGCATTACAAAACTATACTTAGCCATAGCACCTATTTTGGCTGGTTTGGAAATGAATATCAACCAAAACCACATCAATTTTCAGGGTTATTGGAAGTTTCTGTGCCACAATTTCTTAATTTACCTTTTGAGTTAACCGTTGGAACTGCAATGGATACTGGTACGTACAGACCTGTTAATTTTGGAGGGTTTTTAAAATTAAAAATATAAACTCTTAAAAAAATAATAAAAACGAATAAAGTAAGAAACCAGCATGCAAGTAGTTTCCAATATAATTCATTTTGAAAAAAGTAGGGGTGTAATTTTTATAGATTAATTTTGTACTAAAGGTACTTTTTTATGTTTTAAGTTATTTGTTAATGGTATTATTCAAAACTTTTCATTATAATTTAATAGCTTGAACTTAAAGTTGTTTAGCTTAAACCCTTTTGAAACAAATGCATTTAATTTTAGAAGTCAGAAATGCAGTATTGGTCTAATAAATCAAAGTTTACAAACCTACATCAAAGTTTTTTTTAAAAACTATTAATATACTAAATAGCTGAATATAGCATTATTTTTATATATCATTTTGCATTCTATTCTATATACTATACCATTTGCAAATTAATATTGCAGTAAGTTTAATTTATTAATTTTGATTTAAATTTTTGATTATATTTGTTAAATACAAAGTATAATTGAACGCAATTTTAATTAAAAAATTGTCTGTTTGATGCAATGTACACCCCTCAAAATAGAAAATTACCCCACTGTATAGAAAATTACCCTACTGAAAATAAGGTTACCTCATAGAATAGAAATTTACCCTACAAAATAGAAGATTGCCCCACAGATTACAGATTGTATATATAATTTATACCCCATAAAGTTTGTAATGTATCCCATTTAATGTTTGATTTTTTTATAATATAATGAGTTGTAATCCCACGTTAATTTAATTATTAATGGCAATTAAATGTATGTTATTATTATTTACTAATTGTTAAAATTTAATTGTATGGAAACTGCCAAAATTACACTGTCAATTGTATTATTTCTTTCGAGTTTAACCATTTTTGTGGTTTTTTTAGCTCAAATATTATTACATTGATGTCGTCTAGAGTATAAAAATAAATTTAGTTTGTGATACCTAATTGGTATGCGAAATTAAATATTATTTATGAATGGATTTCCTTTTATTATATAGAAAAGATTAGAATTATCTTCTTATAAAAAAAGTGAAATGAAATAAGAGCAAAATTTTATTGAAGAGGTTCTTATTTACTAAGTTATTATTAATTTAAATCTAAAAATAATGAAAAAAATATTTTATTCAATAGGCTATTTGCTACTAATTTTTATAACATTTTCTTGTTCAGAAGATGCTCTTACTTTGCCAAATAATGATGCGGAATTTTCAGCAAAGGCTGGTAATAATAATCCAGATATTGTTAATTATTATGATATAGATGGAAGTTTATGTACTGGAAACTGGGGAGATCAAGAGGTTGGAACACCTTTAGAATTGTGGATGGGTGTTGGTAAACAGCATGCCGGAACTAAAGTAGGAGAAGTGAGATTTGATAATGATTGTGTGATTATTGATCTTACAAAAGGGGATGGAGTTTATGATTTAACATCAATTCATATGGATTTTGTTAATGATTATAATAATTTTCCTCAAACAAAAAAAGGAAATCCTAAAAATGGAAAATTTGAATATAATTTTGATACTTCAAGTAAATTGGATGGTATTAGAATAGCACCATCGGTTTATAAAATTTGTGGAGTGGATTTAGATAAAAATTTAGGAGCAATTCATGTAGATGCAATTCCAGGAAAAAGTGTTACAACTACAGCAGATTTTTTAGGTTTGATTCCTACAAATACTGTAACAATGAATATTCAAAACTATTTTCCACCCTATGTTGATGCTGATGATATAGGAGGAGCAGATAAAGATAGACCTGCTTATACAATTCTAAATATTGCAAATGCTGGGGACTTATCTGGGACCTATATGGGCTGGTGTTTAGATTATCATTCTGAAATAGCCAGAGATTTTGATTATGGCGCTACTATGTATTCTTTTTATGAAACTTTACCANCGGAGTTAACCTCTAGGATAAGTTCTGAAAATTTTAATAAAATTAATTATTTATTAAACACCTATAAGGATGGAGATTATATTCAAAAAACTAATGATGATTGTAGTCCAGATGGGAATAATCAAATAAAGGTAACTTCTTCAAATATACAACAAGCAATTTGGTGGTATTTAGAAGGAGAAATTTTAGGTTCTCGTTTTTTTGGTCCTTTAACAAAGGGCGGAACCCAAGCATTAATTTGTGATGCGGATAACTATGGAAGTAGTTTTGTACCAAGTGAGTGCGGAGATTTGATGTTATTTATAGTTGTTCCAAAAGATAGTAATGGAGATCTAAAACAAAGTGTAATTGGAGCATATCCAATTTCTTGTGCAGGAATGGGTTCAGGTACTGCTTGGGCTGATGGAAAATATGGAATTGGTTTTACTGGAAATAATTGGGCCACTTATTTTGGAATAGGATGTAAATATGAACCAGAATAAAACAAGTTTTTAATAATTTAAGATAAATTATTAAAAGATCTAATAAAAATATAATTACTAAAAACAAAATCTCTGAGAGTTTATGAGTTCTCAGAGATTTTAATTTTTTTTATAAGAAATCTATAAGAGGGATATTTTAATATGGATTATTAACCTGTATAATTTTTAATTAATGTTAGGTAACAATTCTCTTTATTTTATTAAAGTATTGTTTTGATAAGATATTTTCTTGTAATAAAAACAAAGGCTAAATAATTGGATAATATGACCGTTTTTAATAAAGTGTTATAGTAAATATTTAAAAGATGTAATTAACATTATTGATAAAACCCTAATTGTTTTCTTTCCAATAATTTTCCCACCCTAAATTTGTAAAACAAGGACCTTGTGTTGCTTCAGAAAATTTAATATCAGGATGGAATGCATTCCATTCCATTACTTTAATAACTTCATTTTCGTCAACTACCATGTCCCATCCAACACATCCTATATAAGGGATTTTTCGATGTAATTCTAAGGCAGTTTTAATACATTTATCAAAAAAAGGTATTATTTTATTTTTGAATGGTATGTTAGTATCAGGGTGTTTTTCAATTGCTTGCCAATGGCTAACATAACCATAATTATCTAATTTGCCATTTTTTATATTTACAGCAATAATAACATCTGAAACCGCATTTACGTGCTTGTCTTTTTGTTGCCCAAATCTTACAAAACTTGCTCTTACAGAAGGAATTCCACTTTTATCAGAAATTGTTGTTATACGTATTGTAGCAACGGATAATGGAGTAAATTCGCTAAAAAAAGAATGTTGGTTGATAAAATTTTGGAAAACTCCATTTCCTAGTTTATGTATTTTTTTTAAATCAAATGAATCTTTATTAAAGAAAAAAACACCTAATCCTTGCATGGAAACATCTTTTTTAAAAACTACCACTTCAGAACTTTTAAACAAAAAATCTTTTAAGGTGTTTTCCGTAACAACCTTATAATCGGTTGAATAAAAAATTCCGTTTGTGAAATAAATGATGTCTGGAAAAACAGCAATATTGAATAATTGAAATGTTGTTGCTTTTTGAAAAGATAACTTACCATAATCTCCTTGTGTTTTGGGAATTACAATTTTCCAAAAATAATTGTCTGGTATCCAACCTTCTTTAAATTTTCCAGACATTGCACAATAAACATATAGCCAGTAGGCATAAATTTTAGAACCTAAAACGTCTTGAGCGTATTCGTCGGATAATTTTATGAATTTTGAATTTGTTTTACCCTTCTGTAATTCAATGTTTTTTAANCGTATTTTAGCATCTTNTTTTTGTCGTTTTTCAAAAAGGATATTAGATATTTTATTTTTTAAGGTTTGTGCAATTAAATGTTGATTTATATCCTTCATAGTTTTCCGAGAGAAATATATTTATATGGAATAAAAAATTGGAACCAGAACTTAATTTATTAAAAACTAGTACTATAAAAGTATGAAAAATTTTAATTATTAATATTCTTTTCTATTAGAAATAATAATAAAAGGATGATTTTGATTAGGATATAAATTAATTTTAAACTTTAAATGACCAATGTAAACATAAATACAGATTAATAAAACGAAGTGAATTTAAGCTTTAATAATTCTTTTAGTAATAGGGTTTTGTGAACCTATAATTTGTAAAATATAAACACCAGGCATAAAATGGCTAATATTTACAGTATTTACACCTTTTGATAATTCTATTGAAGTAATAAACTGCCCATTATTATTATATAAAGTTCCTTTATTTAATTGAGAATTAGTTATTTCAATACTAAATTCATCATGAACAACCGTTGGATATACTTTTGCATCTAAATTTGTTAAAGAAGACTGCGAATGATTGTTGTTATTAGAAGAGTTTGCCTCAATATTAATTGTTAAAGTAGCATTGGACGTTACTAAACCATCAGAAACAGAGTATTGAAAAGAATCAACTCCAACAAAATTAAGTATGGTTGTATATTTATAGGAACCATCTCTAGCCATTTCAATTGTTCCACCTTGATTGGTAGTAAAAGTACCAGCAATTGCATTTAAATTATCGCCATCTTCATCTGTATCATTTGCAATAACACTTACGGAAGAATTAAAAACAGCATCTTGTTGTGTAGTAACCGCATCATTTACNGCAANAGGAGCGTGATTTACAGGTTGAGCAACTTCTACTGAAATTGTTAACGTTCCAACGTCTGTTAAATCGCCATCAGAAACAGTATAATTTACAGAATCTGANCCACTAAAATTAGTTTTTGGCGTGTAGGTATAATTTCCATCCGCAGCAAGAACTAAACTACCACCTTGATTGGTAGTAAAAGTACCAGCTATTGCATTTAAATTATCGCCATCTTCATCTGTATCATTTGCAATAACACTTACGGAAGAATTAAAAACAACATCTTGTTGTGCAGTAACCGCATCATTTACTGCAATAGGAGCGTGATTTACAGGTTGAGCAACTTCTACTGAAATTGTTAACGTTCCAACGTCTGTTAAATCGCCATCAGAAACAGTATAATTTACAGAATCTGAAC
>JGI24024J18818_10000902_pt1 | contig 11825 bp, 10 predicted proteins | sample Cruoilmetagenom2_FD_18818 | JGI IMG/M metagenome (IMG submission 18818) | reverse complement strand
TGGCTGCCAGTGAAGCCTTGAATCTAAATATACAAACTGACACGGATCTCGAGCTGACCGACCTGGACACAAAACAATCACACATCTTCGAAGCCACACTGGCACCGCGATCCACAATGGTTGACCGCAGTTTGAACGAAATACGATTCCGTGACCGCTTTGGATTCACCACCATCGCCATCTGGCGCCAGGGTGGGGTGATAACCGAAAACCTGCGTGACGTTAAGCTGCAATTTGGCGACGCCCTACTGCTGAAGGGACCTCAGGGGAGGGTACGTGCCCTGCAGGATGGAAATGAATTCCTGGTGCTTGAACCGGTGACACTCGAGCGAAATCGTCGAAACAAGGCTCCCCTTGCTGGTGGAATCATGCTGCTGGTAATTGGCCTGGCTATCTTTAGCAGCATCGGCATCGCCACGGCAATGGTGTTCGGAGCGGTCGCCATGGTGCTGACCGACTGCCTGTCGATGGACGAGGCTTACGAGAGTATCGACTGGCGTACTGTGTTCCTGGTTGGCGGGATGCTCTCCCTGGGATTTGCTATGGAAAACACCGGTACGGCTCGATTTCTGGCGGACCAGTTACTGGACTCGCTGGGCGGACTGGGGCCGCTCGGTTTGCTGGCAGGCATTTACATCCTGTCAGCACTGATCACACAGCCGATGTCCAACGCGGCGGCCGTGGTTCTTATGGTGCCGATCGCTTTAGACACCGCCCTCGGGATCGACGCGAACCATCTGACATTCACCATGGCTGTTGTCATCGGAGCGGCAACAAGCTTCCTCTCCCCGGTGGGACACAAAGCCAACGTGCTGGTATTCGGCCCCGGTGGGTACCGCTTTTTTGACTATACACGTGTGGGGATCCTGCTGACGATCGCTCTTTTCGTGGTTTCAATGATATTTCTTCCGATCTTTTGGCCTTTCTACCCGTAAACGTGCGGGACCCAAAATCCTGCCCCGTTATCTCCTCATACCGTGAAGAAAATATAGTCGATATGACCCAAACACATTCTACCGCGCGCCTGCTGGAGAACACCTACTGCATCCGCTCAGTCAAGGAATTGTTGGGGGATAAAGACGCCAAGACCACCATTACCAGCAAGCGAGTTTTTTCATTTTCTACTCCCCCATCTCCTGCCGTCCCGAGAGGGCGCGCAAGAGCGTGTTTTGGTCGGCGTATTCCAGGTCGCCACCCACAGGCAGGCCGGACGCCAGGCGCGTGATACGCACACCGTATGAACCCACCTGCTTCTGCAGGTAAGCGGCGGTGTAGTCCCCCTCCATACTGGGGTTGGTGGCCAGGATAAGCTCGCGCACCTCGCCATCCTGCAGCCGCCAGATCAGCTCCTTTATACGAATATCTTCCGGCCCGATGCCTTCGATCGGGGAAAGCGCCCCGTTCAGGACATGGTAGCGACCATCATAACCCGCTGTACGCTCCAACGCCAGCACGTCCAGCGGTTCCTCCACCACGCATATCAATCCCCCGTCTCGGTCGGGGTTGGCGCATATCTCGCACTGCGTGCGTCCTGCTACTGTGAAGTTGAAGCAGGTCTGGCAGAAAGTCGTGCCGCTCTTCAAGTGATAGAGAGCATCTGCCAACTGCTGAGAGAGTTCATCCGGAGAGCGCAGCAGGTAGAAGGTCAACCGCGAAGCGGTTTTTGGTCCAACACCCGGCAGACGCGACAGCGCATTAATAAGTTCTTGGATCGGTTCGGGAAGCAACATGGAATAAGCTGTTTTCTATATTGGAATCGAAGCCCCTAACATAAAAATTTAAAATGGGAGACCGCCTTGAGCAAGTGGTCCCAGCCGGTCTACCGCCAGCTCGCGAGACTGGTCGAGGGCACTGTTTACGGCAGCCAGGATCAAATCCTGCAGCATCTCAACGTCTGCATCTTCCAATATTTCGGGTTCGATCTCAATCGCCGTGCAGCGTTGATCTCCAGTGACCGTGACCCTAACCACACCCCCCCCGGCCGCAGCGGTCACGGTCTCCTCGGCTAACTGGTCTTGAGCCACCTGCAGCTGTTCCTGCAGCTTTTGCAGCTGTCCCATCATTCCCATCTGATCTTGTTTCTTGGGCCCCTTGTACCCTTTCGCCATCAATACCTCCAAATAACATCGTTTTCTGCGGCTATCTTAGATCGCCTGTGATTTTATTGAATGTCAACAATTTCGCCCCCCAAATCCCGCAGGGCAGCCGCAACCATACCATCGTCTTCCACATCCGCCGGGATTTCGTCGCGCTTGGCGGTATCGACCCGGCATATGATTCCTAATTCCCGCTTTAATGCTTGGTTTATAGCCTTGCGTACATCCTCCAGGTTGTCATCTTTCTCCATCTGGGTCTTCAGAAGATCACTGGCAAAATCCAACACCAGGTCATTCCCACGGATGTAGCGTGATTTGGCAGAATTCAACAGCCCATACGCTCTCGGATTACTATCACGAACCAGGTTGAGGATACGCGGCCATGCTTGAGACAAACTTTGCGTGGCTTGCTGGTCCTCTGGGTCAGCTTCTGCTACCCTTTTCTGGGGTGCGGGAGAGCCTTCACGTACAGATGCTGGTTTCGGTTTAGGCACTGGTCTTGATGCCGATGCCGGGGCAGGCGTCCCCAATGGAGAAGTTTCCTCTGCCACGGGATCTGCTTGCAGGGAGTCGACAAACGCCATTTCCAACGGGAGAGCCGGCTGCCAGACTCCACGTGCGGATGTCGCCGCATGGTTGAACGCTCGGATCACGCCAAGCAATTCCAGGGTTTCAAAAGCCTGGGCATGTTTCGCCATCTGGGCGCGTACTTCAGCGGTGGCGTCGACCAGGTCGACGTTCCGCATGCGGATCAACAGCAGATCCCGCAGGTAGTCCACGATCTGACGAGCGAACTGGCGCGGGTCGCTGCCGCCATCCAATGTACGGTGGATGTGATCCAGACCTTCCGCCGGTTGGCGCATTACCAATGCATCCACCACCTCAATCACCGACTGGTTGACCGCCGTACCCAGCACGGTGTGAGCCATTTCAAGGGTGACCGTCTCGTCGCCGGAGGACAGTTGGTCTAAAAGTGATATCGCATCTCGCATCGATCCTGTCGACTGACGGGCAACTAGGGTCAGCGCCTCAGGTGTTATCTGGATGTCTTCACCTTCCGCTATCATCTCCAGGCTCTTAACGATCTCTACCACCGGGATGCGCCTGAACTCGTGACGCTGGCAGCGGGAAAGGACCGTAGCCGGGATCTTGTGCACTTCGGTTGTTGCCAGGACAAAGATGGCGTGCGGCGGAGGTTCTTCCAGAGTCTTCAATAATGCGTTGAATGCTGCCGTGGAAAGCATGTGCACTTCATCGATAATATAGACCTTATACTCACCCTGGTTGGGAGAAAAATTGATCTTCTCGCGCAGGCTGCGCACGTCTTCCACGCTGGTGTTTGAGGCCGCGTCGATCTCAATCAGGTCCAGGAAACGCCCCTCATTGACCGCTGTGCAGTGTTCGCACTTCCCACACGGACGTCCCTCCAGTTCCGGCTCCAGGCAGTTGACCGCCTTAGCAAGCAGACGCGCGGTGGTAGTCTTCCCAGTACCGCGCGGGCCGGCGAACAGATAAGCATGCGAGGCGCGTCCTACCAGCAGCGCGTTGCGCAGCGTTTGAATAATGTGATCCTGCCCGATGACAGATTCCCAGGTTTGTGGTCGCCATTTACGATAGAGAACTTGAGACATGCTTAGAGTCTAACAGAGAGACACTTGGTGGTCAACTGGTTGAACTGATCTTGGATTCAAATCCCACAAACAGCCCAGCACCTGGTAGTTCGTCAAGCAGGATGCGTTTCCCGGTAACGTTCGATGCTGCCTCTCAACCCAGAGTTGTCCGGAACGCTGCTCAGAAGTGAAACATCGCCAATCCTCGTTTAAAGATCGGCGATGTTGGCAGGTTATGATTTATGGTCGTCAAAATCCGACTCGAAGGACTACCCAGACCAGATAGCGTGATTTTTAACCAATTTGTTTATAGAAAACTATTTACATACATCCAATGAAACATCGTCGACATACATCGAAGTCACACCGCCGTAGCCATCGTTATAAACACCAAATTGCAGGTAGATCGTCTTGCCGGCGTATTTGGATAAATCAAATACTTTATTGGTCCACTCATGAGCATCTTTCCGCTGCCACAACAGTGTATCGACCCAGTCCTGGTTCTTATTCAGGATCAGGATATACTGCACATCACCGGAGGTCAGCTCGAGATCGTCTGGGAAGATACCGCCATCCAGATTCATGCCCAGCCAACCAACAGGTTTCTGCAGGGAGTGGGTTGCGTCCGGCTCACCACTGATGCGCCACAGGCGAGAGGTTAGTGTCACAGTAGCCCCTTCCACGATACTCACCTGCTGGCGTGCGCTTGAGTAGCTGTAGCGGTTGTGGGACGATTTGACGATGCCAGTGCGCAATGATCGAAGACCAGTGTAGAAATTATCTGTGCTGTAAGCCGCAGTGTATTCGGTGGCTGGTAAATCCCATGCAAAGTCTACCTCGAACTCGCCATTGACAATGAGATTGGAACAGTTTTGCTTCTCAATTAACGGGAGGTAGATCAGCAGTGCAATTCCATCAGATGTATCCGGCACAGTGGGTTGTACCAGCGCGACCGGTTTTACATGCAAGCTGTTTGGGTTGTCACCAGCCTGGGCACCCGCTCCTTGTGCTGCGACACCGACTACCCCCATGATGAGCATCAAACAAAGAACAACGACAACTGAGAGCAAGCTTCTAGAACGAAACATCGGGATTCCTCCTTTCAGGAAATCTGGTTAGACATCTCTAGTGTTCCGTCAAACATCATTGTTTAGTTAATTAGGCTGTCACGGAACACTTTAAGCTTTATCAAGCAGCTCGTCACCGGATTATCATCTACTGATCCTTGCATTGAAGGCTAAACCCAATCAGAGATCAAACAACGCAAGAGACGTTTAGTAACTTATGCAACGATCAGTGGTAGATTCATGCTTGATAAAGCACCAGACCTTAGATTAAAAACTAAGGTTTGATAGAGAAAATGGACTCACGTTGTGCTTATATTATATGTGAACAGGATAAATATTACAATTATTAATACGCAAATCCTAAATTTCCTGTAAAGCTAATTTCCCTACCTGAGCTATCAGGGTTCTTTACACGCTCGATGAGCAATTTGTCAGGAAGCTTTCTTCTTCCATACCTAAAACAAATCTACATTTCTCCATCGGTAATGGCTGCAATTTCATTTTCGGCGCTGAGTGGAGGAAGCTGCAAAGAAGAGGTAGGGACCTCTAAATTATACGCTATTATATTAATATTAATCTCGTCAACCCGATTTTGGAAAGCCGCGAGAGCGCGTCTCCACTCATCATCAATCAGAGCGGGTGAATACCCATCGCTCAAAGCGACTTGACGCCATTCCCAGGCGCGGGACAGGTTTGCGCGCGTTTCTGCGACCGAATCGCCAATCTCCTTGCGAGACTCGATCCACGGCAGCGTAAAACCTCCGCTGCGCAGCATGCGGTAAGCCGTGCTCCATTGCGGGTCTTCGTATGGATTTTCCTGCATATCCAAGGGTCTGCCTTTTCCTGGCAAACCTTCGAACTTGCCTTCTTCCATCGCACGCCGGATCTGTTCTTCGATGCTCTTCATAAACGGAGCCGGATACTATTGCTGTGGGTGGTTGTTTCTCATGGCACCCGATATACTGCGCGCACGGAACCCGCTGAATCCAGCAGGGTCACTTTCTCACCGGATTGCCATACTGGAACATCATTCCCCCAGTACAGGTCGAGGACCGTATCCGCGCCTACTTCTGAAAACACGCTGACAGTGCCTCCTTTCACATAAATCGTCACCTGTGGAAAGGTATACACATTGCTGGATTCGTCCTCCAGCCTCCATCCGGCAAGCGACAGTTCGCTTGAGGCCAGGTTCCGGATAACAACCCGCTCCAGCTCCAAATCGCCTATACCGATCACGCTGTCAATCTCTACGAAACGAACTGGTACACGAACCAGGTCTCCTGCACTCAAAGGTTGTGATTTTGAATAACCGTTCTCGTTTAGCAGCTCATCAACGCTCACGTTATATGTTATAGCAATGCTTTCGAAGGTATCCCCGCCCCGTACTTCGTGCACAATCACAGCCGGGGTAGGTGTCGCCGCGGGTACTGGTATATTCAGTGTGGTTGGTGTGACCGTGATAGCCGGATTTTGGCGATTGAAAGTAAGCGCCGATAGGGTGTCACCAAGGATTGAACTTTGTGTCCGGTCCCAAAGCACCAGCACGGTCAGCGTTGTACAAGCTGAGACAAATATGTTCAGCAAGAGAAAGAAAAATAAGCGGTTCCATTGTTTCATGTTGTTTATCTCAAAGAATGATAGCACAAACTGGTGAATGTGCCAATTATTGTTCGACCAGATCTCACAGGTTAGGATACAATCAAGTGCTCATGCCTTATTTAATTGACGGACATAACCTGGTTCCAAAAATTCCTGGCCTATCACTCAAGGACGTAGACGATGAAATTCAGTTAATAGAACTGTTGCAAGAGTTCTGCCGTCTGAGCCGCAAACGAGTCGAAGTGTATTTTGACAATGCTCCACCTGGCAGCGTACAGGTACGCCGCTATGGGTTAGTAACCACGCACTTTGTGAGGCAAGGAAGGACCGCCGATGATGCTATACGTGTTCGCCTGAGCGATGCAGGAAAGAAGGCACGCAATTGGACCGTGGTCAGTTCAGATACAGCCGTACAATCGGCATCCAGGTACGCAGGGGCACAAACGACAACGGCTGAAGATTTCGCCGACCTGCTTCTGCAAACCCTGCAGCAATCTTCACAAGATGAGGAGAGCAGTGAGGACAATACGCCCAGCCCAGAAGAAATCTCCTATTGGCTGGATCTTTTCGGCACTATCGATGAATAAAACCTGTGCAATCCCCACCAATTGGACTAAGGTAATCTTAAATTCTAATTCGATTTTAATGCTAATATGACCATAATAGTGTATATTTATCGCACAGACACCTGCCCTCCCTAACTTACTGGTATTACAGGTGTCGCGTCATCGGAAACAGCTTCAGCTCGCCCCCCCCCGTGTTGGAGCTCCGGTGGCCCTCCTTAGATTGCCGGGCTTGTACCCACAAGCCCGGCGATTTTTTTAACTTGTTTTTCTCTTCATCACGACCAGCGTCAAATCATCTGAACGGGTGTCACTTTCAATGAATGAATTGACAGACTCATCTATCGCATCAACCACATCTAGAACCGCTAGATCCCTGGCTGCAGCGCCTGCATTGGACTCACCAACGACCGTATCCAGGATTGTTTTTTGCAGCCGCTCATCACCATAGAATTCCCTTCCTTCTGAGACCGCTTCCGTGACGCCATCCGTGTATAGGATCAGGTAATCGCCTGGTTCTAATGTGATCAAACGCTCTTCGACTCGATTGCCCGGCAATACCCCCAGTGCCATACCCCCTTTCAGGAGAGGCTGCAGCTCTCCGCTGCGATGCTTCAACCAATAAGGTGGATTGTGACCGGCGTTCGTGTACGCCAGCAGGCCGCTTTCTAAAGACATTACACCATAAAATAAGGTCACGAACATCCCCTGCTCGTTTTCCGCCTCCAACACATCGTTGACACGTGCCAGAACTTCAGACGGTGAGTCAACCTCATATAAAGTAGCTCGGATCAGGGTGCGAATAAGGGTCATGTAAAGGGCAGCCGGCATCCCCTTATCCGCAACATCTGCAATCACGATCCCAAATCGGTTCTCGGGCAGCATAAAATAGTCATAAAAATCCCCTCCTACCTCGCGAGCCGGCTGCCACCGGACACTTAAATCCCAACCCGGCAGATCGGGCAGGTCGTGCGGCAAGAACGTTCGCTGGATATCACGAGCAAGCTGCAGCTCTCGCTCCAATCTTCCGCGGTCAACCATCTCCTGCTGCAGGCGGGCATTTTGAATTGCCAGTGACGCCTGCTGCGAGATGCCGGTTGTGATTTCCAAGCGCTTCTCACGCAAGCGCCGTTGTGAACTCTCACCGGCGAGCACATACACCGGCTCCGGGTCAGGTTCTTCGATTAACAGCACACCCAATACTTCATCTTGCACAGATAACGGAAAAGCCACAACCAGGGGCGCATCACTCGCTAATGACTCTTCCACTTCATCCGGTCCGGGTACCGGCAAGCGCGCCCAGGCATCCTGGATATCCTCTGTCTCATCCCAATCGGTGATTGCGGGCAACGCCAGCAAACGGTTGCCCTCCCGAACCGCATCAAGCAGGGGAAACTCCTCATGTACGAACTGATACCCTTCCACTTCGCGCGGCAAGCCGTAGGCTTGTGCCATCTGGCAGACAGCGCTTTTTGCGTCGTATAAATAAATCACAGATCGTTTCACACCCACCAGGATTGGCGTGATGCGCACGATGGTCTCCAAAATATCTACCAGATCCATCTTACTGACAACAGCCTGCGCGACCTGCAGCAGCGCAACGGAGACGTAAGCCTCTTCCTTCTGGGCTCTGATCAAGCGAGTGTTTTCTATGGCTACTGCAGTTTGGTGAGCAATTCCCTGGATGATGGGCAGCTGCTGTTCAAAAAAAGGTTCCAAGGAGCGTTCGTCATCTCTCTCAAAAAGATCAACACTGTAAGTAATCAAAAAGGCGCCCAGTACATCCTCACGCGCAAGCAAAGGGACCAAGATCAATAATTCATCCGCAAATAAATTATCTGCGTCCAATCCTACATAAAGAATGCTCGCCAGGCGCCAGTCTTCCGTCCCTTCATCCAATATCGTTGGTCCGCGATCTTCCATCAAGCGATCGAAAGCGGGTATATCAGCGTGGGAAAAACGGCAGCGTTCGAACTCGAGTTCCTGTTCCGGGCTCAGCCCAAAAGAAGTCGCCGGTATAAATCCATGCTCTTCTTCAAGCAAGTACAGCATACAGGCTCGCACACCAGCCACTGTCGGGGTTATGTGTACGATAGTGGCTAATAATTCCTCCAAATCGGATACATTCTGAGTCGCTTCGGCTACCTGAAGCATCACCGTTGAGATCCAGGCCTGTTCATGAGCAGCTTCATACAAACGAGTGTTTTCAATAGCCACCGCTGCGTAACTGGCGAAGGCAGCCGTCATCATACGGGCTTCCTTCCCGTAACGACCCGTTGCATGGTGGAAAAGTGTCAGCAGCCCTTGCTTCTGCGACGCAACATTTAACGGGGCGGCGATGGCCGAGTAATCAGAAGAGAAACCGACGGCAAGCCCGACGGCATCCGTGGATGAACGTGGTGAGCGAATCAAAGGTTTTTCGGATACCAGGGAATTGATAAACCAGGATGCATTAAGCTCATCCTCAGCTCCACCCGTAAATGGTGTATTCTGGCCCAAAATTTCTTCCAAACGCTGACCAACATCCAAGTCCATGACCAGCGCACCCAATCCTTGGGCGGCTGCCAACCGCAGCGGTGCGATGCCATCCCCAGGGCTTTCGTTAGCTCCTGCTTCATCCAGCAACCAGATCGCCGCCAGATCGCATGGCAGGTTTCGTTCCAACTCGACCAGGATGGCGTTTAAAATCTGATCCAGGCCAGCCTCTGCAGAGAGCAATCCAGCTACTTCGCGCAGGCTATCGGCAACCTGACGTCGCCAGCGCTCCGATCGATACAGATAAGCGTTTCGCAAAGCGATGGCGATAATATCAGCCAGCACCTCGAGCTGGAAGTGGTGCTGTTCACTAAATGCGTTTAACTGGTTGCTTTGTATATCCAGAATACCCAGGACTTCTCCCCCGAAGATCAGGGGCAAAGATAACTCCGAACGTGTATCATCGGGTGGAAAAGCTGTCGGACGATAGCGTGGATCCATCGACACGTCATTAGCTAACACCGTCTGGCCGTTGCGCCCGACCCAGGAGATGATCCCTTCTGGCTCATCGAGGTCGCAGGTAAATTGAGCCTCCCGCAGCATGTGGCTGCGTTCGCCGCTTCCCGCCTCGTAGAAAATCTTTCTGCGCCATGAATGGACGCTAAATAGATGCACGTAAGGATAATCGAACCTTTTATGGATCAGTTCCACAACTTGGTCGAGTAATTTCTCCTGATCCAGTATCGAAGCGATTGCTTTGCTCACTTCGAAGACCGTAGAATATTGGTCAATACGTTCAACTTCTCGAATCGACTGTCGGACGGTTTGCAAGGCAATCCTGGCCTGGAGCACTAATCCATCAAGCAGATCGAGGTCCGGCTGGTTGAACGCCATCCCCTGCGGACGTTTTACCCAAAGCAGACCAATAACAAGCGGCTCTCCAGATGGGTCCAACTCGTCTACCTGCAGCGGTAGGGCGACCTCGTTCGCCACTCCCTCTCCCGGCCTGCCCTCCTGGATTGGGTGCTCTCCTGCGGAGTATTCACCAGCTTGATCTGTACTGTAATAACAGACCTGGCGCACCTCCAGAGCTCGCCGTATCAGAGGGTGCGTTGGCTTATAAGCAAGCGTTTCACCATCGATGGGGGTTTCACTCCGTAGGCTGCCGGCACCATTAGGGAGCGAATCGCTTTCTTCAGCGCCTGGGGTTTTTTTTATATGTCCAGATTCCAAACGAAGCCAAGAGGGGAGCCACAATTGAGCATGTCCCCCGAAAAGTTGCTCGGCCGTGTTTTCAATCATTTCCCGTTGGGCACGGAACGTAACAGGATAGGCAGACACGTCAGCGGTATCTTCGAGTCTTGCAGAAAGCAGCTGCTCCCCCAGTCGCAGTACCTGACGCCACCTTTTGCCTAACAACTCAACATCATTAGTCCCCCGCGTGTCGTCCTGATTTTGAGTGCCGCCCAAAATTAGCATTCCTTACGTTTCACCAAGGTCAGGGCGTTGCAATTCTTCCGATCACCCGGACCCGAGGTAAACGAATACCGAACCTCATCCATTAACTGGTTCATAAAGAACATCCCTAACCCCCCAACCTTACGCTTTTCAAGGTTGGCGCCCACATCCGGCTCAGGCACAACCGTTGGATCAAAAGGCGTCCCACAATCCTTCAAGACAACAACCAACAGATCGTTGGTTTGCCGGCAGATACACTCTATCTGCTCCTGAGACTCGCCCCCATAAGAATGCTCGATTATGTTCGTGAATGCCTCGTCAACTGCAAGTTCGACCTCACAAACAGTTTTATGCCCCATACCACATTCTTCAGCAGCCTGATGGACAAAATCGCGAACGCTATCTAAGCTTGCGAAGCGCGCCGGCAATGTTATACGAGAAGGAGACTCTTTTGCCGAATGCTTCTCGGGGGTTGATTCCACCATCGTCTCTTATACCAGTATAAATAATCTAACAACGAAGGCTGAAGGGTCATCCCACCTCCAGCCTTCAGTTTTCACCCGTTAAGGTTTAATTTTACAAGTTGGCAACAGCTTCTACGAGATCATCGTATATGGAAAAGAGCTGAACAAAACCTGCCAGATCCAAAGCATTGAATACCCTTTCGGGAACACAGGCGAGCATAAGTTCGCCGCGATTATAGCGCTTGCAGGTCTTCTGTGTACTGATCAACACGCGCAAGCCTGCGCTGGACATATATTCAACACCGGTCATGTCAAAGACGATCTTATATCTACCTTCATTGGTGATCGAATCCATCTTTTCCGCCAGTTGGGGTGCCGTCGAACTATCAATACGCCCCTGAGCAGTAATCAGATCACCGTTCTTGTACTGGGTAGTAGTTACTTCCATCAACTGACCTCCACAAATGCCTAAATGATTGTTTGATTAGTGCCT
>JGI24024J18818_10000901_pt1 | contig 11831 bp, 5 predicted proteins | sample Cruoilmetagenom2_FD_18818 | JGI IMG/M metagenome (IMG submission 18818) | reverse complement strand
GTAGATACAAATTTAAGCAATATTTTACTTGAGGCATCTCTTGATGATGGAAAGTTGGTGATAGATAAGCTTTCAGTAGAAGAGATAGACTCTGTCTTTTTGGAAAAAATGTTTTTGACAAAAGAGCTAAACAGTACAGAGGTGAAAAAAACAGATACGGAAACAAATAAAACTGTAAAAACTGAAAAGAAAGAGCCACTTGATCCTCTCATCCCCAAAGAAGTAGAGTTGAAACAGTTTCTTACTTCAATAAAACCAAGGCTCTATAAATCTGCAAACATAGAAGAGGTAAAAGTTGAGATCAATAATCTTTCTGCAAATATTGAAAGGATCATGTCAAATAGTGAAAATAGCATTGCTGTGGGTAATTTTGTTCTTTTATTTGACTCTAATGTAAGTAACATAGATATTTCCGGATATCTTAAAAATAAGACTCTGACTTTTGAAAATATAAATTTTAAAGAGATCAATACACTTGGACTTCAACATCTTTTTATGCCAGAAACAAATGCAAGTGCAGTAGAGAATATTGATGAAAACCGTACAGTCATCGCTGACAATAAAAAAGTTGAAAAAGAACAGGAAGTCAATCATCTCATACCTCAATATGTAGTGATAAAAGCACTAAATACACAGATAGTACCTGCAACATATGATCCTGTAAATATTATTGGTCTTTTATTGAGTGTGAAAGATCTTAAATTTGATACACAAAAACTTGTAGTTGAAAATGCAAATATAGATCTAAATGGAACAACAAACCTCTCGAATATTATATATTCTGGAAAAATTAAAGATAATCAAATTTCAGGTCCTATTGTAGTCAGCCCAAAGAAAAAACTTTTCACACTCTATAAATTGCCTATACGAAAAGAAGCAATAGGTGACATAACCATTGATATAGATGCAAGTAAAGAATATGTTGTAGCAGATCTGAAGGCCAAAGCAAAACAGATACTTATTGTAGAAAAATCTGAAGACAATAGTACAGATGAAAATGCAAGTGAAGTATTTAATGCTGATATTGACTCTCTGCTAAGTCATGTTGTCTATACCATAGCAGACAATACAATGGTTGCAGATACTAAGATAATGATCTCAACGCCGTATGCAGAAGATATCTCTATCACTAACAAGTTTCTGATGGATACTAATATGAGTTATTCAGGAAAGATAAAAGCTGAAAAACTGATAGGGATCGATGCTAAATTGATAAAACCTTTAAACAATTTCAATGTGAAATATTCTGGTGATCTTGGATCTGTGAAAACTGATATCTCTTCAGATGGACTAAAAGGAAGTTTTGTTTCACCTGATATGAAAACAGGAAAATTTCATTTAGAAACAACAGGAGCAATTGATGTCGATAAAATGATTGAATTGCCAGGTGAATTGAATGGGAGCAAAGTAAATGTTGTCATAGATGTGCCTTTGGATTTTGAAAAAATTACGCCTGTTCNAGNAAAAGCGAGNATTACGTCAAATATTTCCAATATTGATGCAGATATTACTTATGGAGNAACACTGCAAGCTAAAATTACATCAACGATACCTCAAGATTCCCTTTTGAAAAACTTTGATAAAAATGTTAAATGGAATGCAATCTCTCCACTGGTAATAAATGCTGATCTGGGTAAAGAAGATGCAACATTGAAACTGCAGTCTAAGGAACTCTCTTCTGATATTAAATATAGTTTAGATAATGGAAAGGTAGATGGTCAAATAAGACTTTCAGGATTGGTGATGGATGTAAAAGGTCTTGCTGAAGAGAAGGTCAGTATTCAAGCTAAGGTGAACTCTATAGAGTCTTTGATGACATCGGTACAGGCATTCTATACCTTGGAAGGACTTCCTCCAGTAGAAGGTGCACTGAACTTGTCTATGGATGTGATCAACCTGGAACAGGTAGATCTTTCGCTCTCTTCACCAAAAATTATTTATCATGCAGATCCTACAACAGAACATCTCATTAATGATGTAAAATTAGTTGTAAGTGCAGACAAGTCAAAAGTGCAGCTAAAATCGTATGCTGTTACGTATGATGAGATGAAAATTTTCTCTACTAAACCTTCCCTGGTCAATATGAAGGAAGAAAATATTGAAATTTCAGAACTTTGGCTCAATGATCAACTGAAAGTAGTTGGTACATATAATATAAAAACCGGAGTAGGCGATATCTCTGCGGATGCAAAAACATTTCATCTTGCCCATAAGATGATAGACCTTGATTCTTCTATTCAGATAAAAACCCTTTTAAATGGAGAAAAGACATCTGTAAAAGGTAAAGTTGTACTATTGGGAGGAAAAATCTATTATGACCTTGGTACAAAAACCTATCCTTCAGACAGTGATATTCTCATGGTTCAAGAGTTGAAAAAAGAGGAAGCAAGTCCATTTATGGATAATCTTTCTATGCTAATAAATGTGACAACAGAAAAACCGCTTATCTACAAGCAGGGACCTATAGATATTCAAGCAGCAGTAGAACTGGGGATACACAAAGGTGAATATGGTGAAATCATGGTTTTGGGTGAAGCAAATATACTCAAAGGCGGGTCTTATACTTTTGAAGGTAAAAGGTTTGTGTTGGAGAGATCTAATATCTATTTTGTAGGTGACCCAAGTAAACCACTACTTGATATAAGCATTAAATATAAGTCTTTAAATCATCTTATTACTATTTCTGTCTCCGGTACACCTGCCATACCAAATATTCTTTTCTCTTCAGTACCTAGTTTAAATAGAGAGCAGATACTCTCTATTATTTTATTTGATTCTGAAGAGGGTGCAGGGACAAACACTGGAGATGATATGATGAAAATGATGGGTGGTGCCATGGCGAAATCTGCACTGAATGATATGGGTATAAAACTTGACCATCTTGCCATTGGTTCTGACGGCTCTGTAGAAGTAGGTAAAAAACTTACAGATAAGATCATGTTTATTTATGAAAACGATGAAATTCCGCAGGTAAGGGTCAAGTATCAACACAGTGCCCGTTGGGAAAGTGTGGTAAGTGCCGATGAAGAATCACAGGCTTATGATATTGTCTATAAAAGAGATTTTTCTGAGGATGATATGATCTTCTTTGGAAAAGGGAAGAATAAATAAGCTTTGGCACTTCTAATATCCCTATAAGACACTAGTTGTGTCTGGACCAGATACCCTTTTGAGGTCTTAGTCTTAGCTATGTCAAAAATGCCCATAATTCTTTTAAGTCTTATCTTAGTATAATGGTTCAGGTAACAAATATTAAAAAGCTAAACTTGTTGTGAAGCAAGGACAGAAAGTTATGGGTCTTTCATGGTAAAGATCGCCAGACTGCACGATTGAATATACTTCTTATCCATGTCAGATAGTTCTGCTTTTTTTCATTTCATTACTTCAATTTTTTAACATCAAAAGGATTGACATGAAGAGTTTGAAAAATAAAATGATACTTTTACTCTCCATCTTTATTGTGATGTCGGTATTTTTGGCTGCATCTTATTATACTTATCTCTCCTATCAGAGCTATAACACCCTACAGAACCGTACAAAAATCTCTTCCTTTTTAACAGAACTGGACTCTGTACTATCTAAGATAGAATCTGAAAGAATCAATAGTGCCATATATCTGGTATCACAACAAAAAAGCAACCTTGATACACTAGAAGAGACAAGAGTTGCAGTCGATCTTACCTTGACCCAATTTGATACATTTTTAAAACAGAGCTCTGGGTATGAAATCTACAGTAAAAAGATTACTTTGATCAATGTAGAACTCAAGCGAGTGAGAAAAGATGTAGATGAGGTAAATGACGACTATAGAAACATTCTTTTTCAGGACTACCACGCTAAGATCGTTGGGGTATTGTTTGAAATACTGAAAAAAGTTTCCATTTCTCAAAAATCTGAGCAGATAAAAAGCCATCTATCGATGTATGAGAAGTATACAAAACTTAAAGAGAACGCTGTCTTAGAGAATACGGGTATTTACTTTGTTCTGTCAGGATCAATAAAAATGTGTGATGCAGATATTACACTTTGGGAACAAGTGATACGTAAAGACATCTTACCACGGTTTGAACTACTGACAAACAGGAGAGTAGCACTTGAAGTTGAAGCACTGCTTTCATCAGAAGAGTTTAATGCGATCACTTCAAGAGAACGTGATATGATCTTAACTGAATCAAGACAAGGTAAGTATTCTGTCTCACTTGTCGGATGGCTAAATAAGAGCAACAAAAAGATGAACTATTTGTCTAAGGTACAGTCACTCTTACATACAGAGATTAAAAAAACTGAACAGGACTCCATAGATGAAAGTAAAATGATCCTATTATTGTATGGCATAGGTTTACTAGTATCATTACTGTTACTGCTTAGACTTTTTGTCATCTATTCTAAAATAAATAAAAATAAACAGATCTCTAAAGATACGTTAAAAGATATAGAGTTGGTCTTTAACAAAAATCAACAACAAGAGATCCAGAGATTGATCCGGAATGGGAAAGTGGATCATATCTATAAGTTTTTGATCAAAGCCATTCTTGATGCCAATCAGACAAAAGACCTTTTTCTTGCAAGTATGTCTCACGAGATACGTACACCGCTTAATGGTATTCTTGGGTTCACGCAATTGCTGAAAGAGACTGATGATAAAGAGGAGCAGGCAGAATTTATCTCGGTGATCGAAAAGAGCTCAGGTAATCTTTTGAGTATTGTCAATGATATTCTTGATCTCTCCAAGATAAAAGCACAGAAAATAGAGTTGGAGAGTATAGAATTTGATCCAATAGACAGCTTTGAAACAGCGGTTGAATCGTATGCTGCCAAGGCTGCAGAAGAGCATATTGATCTTAATGTCTTTTTGGATCCTCAACTGCCTACGCTTCTCATAGGTGATCCCACAAAGATCTCTCAAGTGATCATAAATCTTGTGAGTAATGCGATCAAGTTCACTTCTGGGAATGGTGAGGTAAATGTAAGTATAGAGAAGCTCTTGGAGAGTGCAGATGAAGTAAAAATCAAGTTTGAAGTTTCTGATACGGGTATTGGTATCACCAAGGATCAAAAAAGCAAGATATTTGAAGCTTTTTCTCAAGCAGATGTAAGTACCAGCAGAGAGTATGGCGGTACAGGACTGGGGCTCTCTATCTCAGGGAAGTTTGTTGAATTGATGGGAGGGAAATTAAGTATTTGGAGTGAGAAAGATGAAGGGTCTTCATTCTACTTTACTTTGTCATTTGAAAAACCTGAGAGCGCTACACACAGAGAAGTTGCTGATATGAGTGCATACACGGTCGGTATCCTCAACCCGCATATAGATACAGAATATTATATCGATAAGAATCTTGAAACTTATATTGCTTATACAGGAGCAAAAATAGAGCATTATACAGATGAGTCACTGTTAGCACTAAAAGAGAGTTCACAACTTCCTGATATTCTTTTTATTGACCATAAATTTCGTCTAAGAGGGGGTGAGGTCGAACAGTTCTTAAACTTTGATACAAAGACAGTGGTGATGTCAACAGGAGATCAGAAAAGAAATCTCAAGCGCTATAAATCCCGTATCGATAGAATACTCTATAAGCCGATAAACTTTTCTAAAACACTTAAAATGCTAAATGATAAAGAGGAAACCTCAGAAAAAGAGCATAAGATCACCTTTGAAAACGTACATGTACTGGTTGCAGAAGATAATATCATTAACCAAAAACTGATACTCAATGTACTAAATCGACTTGGTGTGGAGGTAAGTATTGCCAATAATGGTCGCGAAGCACTTGAGTTCCGTATGAATAATGAGTATGATATGATCTTTATGGATATCGAAATGCCTGTGATGGGCGGTATGGAGGCGACTGGACAGATCTTGAATTATGAGAGGAAGAAACATAAAAAACATATACCTATCGTTGCTTTAACGGCAAATGCACTCTCTGGAGACAGAGAGAAATACATGGGGGCAGGTATGGATGCTTACCTTTCAAAACCTATACACTTGGAGGAGTTAAATGCACTTCTCCAAGTGTATTTTGAAGAGAGGATCGTTGAGGACGATACTTAAGTTTTAGAGAGTCGCTCTTAAGAAAGTCTCTCTTTAAAATCTTCATATCCAAACTCACGAAGCACTTCCACTGATCTGTTTTCTTTTTCTATGGCGATGCTTGGGAGTTTGATACCATTGAACGTAGTTGCCTTGACCATTGTATAGTGCATTTGATCTTCGAAGACAACCTTGTCTCCAATTTTGAGTGGGCCATCAAAACTGTAGTCACCCATGATATCTCCAGCCAAACAGGTATTACCTGCCAGACGGTAAGTATATTTTTTTTCTCCGGCTTCTCCGGCACCACGTACCTCTGCCCGATAAGGCATGATGATGGTGTCTGGCATATGTGCTTCTGCAGATGAGTCCAGAATGGCTATTTCCATACCATTATCTACGATGTCAAGCACCGTGGTGATCAGTGTACCCGTCTCCCATCCTATGGCTTCTCCTGGTTCAAGATAGACTTCCACATTATACTTCTCTTTAAAGCCTTTAATGAGCGCCACAAGTTTTTCTACATCATACCCTTTACGCGTGATATGATGTCCTCCGCCAAAATTGATCCATTTCATTTTTGCTATAGTGGCTCCGAATTTCTCTTCAAAGTTTTGAAGTACATTCTCAAGGGCAGAGCTGTCCTGTTCGCACAGTGCATGGAAATGCAGACCATCACAGTGTGCTAAAATTGTTTCATCCAGATTTTTAACTGTTGTGCCAAGCCTGGAGTAGAGTCCGCAGGGGTTGTATATCTCTTTAGGTGATTCTGAATACTCCGGATTTACACGCAGTCCAAGTGAGAGTTTTGGGTTCACTTTTTTTGACTGAAGAGCAAAGGTATGAAATTGTGCAGGGGAGTTAAATACCAGATGATGAGAGATTTGAGCGATCTCTTCGATCTCCTCTTCTTTAAAAGCGGGAGAATAAGTGTGCACTTCTTTTCCAAATGTTTCATGTGCCAGTTTGGCTTCATGCAGACCAGAGGCACAGCAGCCGTCAAGGTAGGGCTTCAGAAGTGGAAAACTTTTCCATAAGGCATAACCTTTAAGTGCAAGAAGCACTTTTGCACCCGATCGTGTTTTTATATCATGAATGAGTTCAAGGTTTTTTTTAAGTAAGCTTTCTTCCAGTAACCAACACGGTGAGGGCAATTTTTCTAGTTTTGTCTGATTCATAGGAAATTATAGCAATAGAAGCTAAAATATTTTGATATAATAAATTCAGTGTGCCTCTAGATGAGCAATACTTTTAAAAAAAGGGACAAAGAGATGGAAGTAAGAGAAAATGAAGCGAGAAGATCACACATAAGATTTAATGGTAATGATATTACATTGGCAGCTAAAATGCTTGATACCCTTAGCAATACTATTGATATCATATATTATCTTATGGATCGTGGGGATGAACGTTCTTTTGTTATCATGCTGGTATCTGCAGAAAATATTGATGTCAAAGAATTAATGACCCAACAGAAACGTGAGACAGATATATTGTTTGAGATCGATGAAGCGTCATCTCTGTATGCAGTGGTTTGTCAAGATACTAAAATAGACGGAGGATATCATTTTGCAGAAAGAGTATTTCAACATATGAAAACAGGCGATGCTGCAGAGGTCTATTGTACAGAGTTGGAAGTGAGGACAACGACACATGACATAAAATATGTGATCTTTAAAGTGCTTGAAACATTTATTCAATCAAAGGTTGATGGCAGATGTGGTGAGGTTGTTTTTAAAAGTCTNAATTAATTTGATTGTGTTTAGGGTTTAATTAGTATGTTTTAAGGGGTTTTACGATAAAATCCCGTCCAAATACACCACAGGAATGTAGGTAAAAATTTATTAAGGATGATTCGGAATGAAAAGAACATACCAACCTCATAGTACACCAAGAAAAAGAACACACGGATTTAGAACAAGAATGAAAACTAAAAATGGTAGAAAAGTAATTTCTGCAAGAAGAGCTAAAGGTAGAAAAAGACTATCTGTATAAAGCAGTAGGTTAAACCCATCTCTTCAATAAAACATTTTACTAGGATTAAAACCAGTAAAGAGTTTAACAGAGTGTATAAACACTCTGATACAACACGGCATACACCTTATTTTGTACTTTTCTTTAAAAAGAGTCTTGAGTATAAAGTAGGTTTTGTAGCCTCTAAAAAAATTGGAAATGCAGTTCATCGAAACAGAGCAAAGCGTTTGTTAAGAGCACATTTCATAGAAAATATAGACCTCTTATCCCAAGGTAGTTACGTATTGGTTGCAAAACCTACACTTATTAAAGAAAACTATCTAGTCACTCGTAAAGCGTATCTACAAGCACTTAAAAAGTGTTCTGCAACATAATTTAACTATACTATCGACGATAACTAAATTAAAGGTATAATTTTGGAACAACAAGATTTAAATAAACGACTTCTTCTGGCACTTGCGCTTTCTTTCTTCGTGTTTATAGGTTACGGCTACTTTTTCCCAGCTACACCACCTGCAGAAACAGCACAAACAACACAAACAACAGTGAAGACTACACATCAAACACCAGCAGTAGATAAAGTATCAAATCAAACGCCTGCACCAAGCACTTCAAGTAATACAGTGGTTTCTGCACCTGTTCAAAGTGCGTCACCTGCTTTGGCAACAGTTCACTCTGATCATTTTAATATGACGATAGATGAATTTGGACGTATCTCTCAAGTTGAACTTTTGGAAAAGAAGTATCATGATGATGAGGGAGAAAATTTAAAAATCTTAAGTGTCAATGAAGTAAAACCGTTGGAAGTACGATTTTCTGATGTTAAACTGAATGAAGAAGCATTTAAAACACCTTATGTAAACGCTGGAAGTAAAACGGTCGATCTAGGCAACGGCCCACAGACTTTAACTCTGACACAAACACTTTCTACAGTGACACTCACAAAAAAAATCACTTTTAAACCTAGTGGAGAGTATGACTTTACGGTAAGCACTTCTTCAGAAGTACCATACTTCATCACTCCAGGTCACAGACCAGTGGCGGATAAGTCTATGTATATGCTGGTAAGAGGTGCCTTGGTCAAAGATGCTGAGGGTATCATCAATACAGTTGAAGATGGTGATGCTGAAGGGTATGAAAAATTCCAAAATGCAAGCATTGCTTCCTCTTTTGACCGTTATGTTGCGTCACTCTTCTTTGATTTTGAAAAAGGTAAAGGTATGAATGTTTCTATTTTGAAAGAGACAAACGGTGATCCGCTTATCTTTGTTGAGGGGAAGAGTAACCTTCAATTGAGTGCTTACATCGGACCAAAGAATCATGAACTGCTTAAGAGCATCAATCCTGAACTGACAGAGGCGATCGAATTTGGTTTTTTCTCGTTTTTGTCGACACCATTCTACAAAGTACTTTTATGGATAAACAATTATGTGGGTAACTGGGGTTGGGCGATCATCTTCTTTACTTTACTTGTGAAATTTATACTTTTCCCTCTCTCATACAAAGGTATGATGTCTATGCAAAAGCTAAAAGACCTGGCACCTAAAATGAAAGAGATCAAAGAGAAGTATAAAGGTGATCCTGCAAAAATGAATGCACAGATGATGGAAATGTATAAAAAACATGGCGCAAACCCTATGGGTGGATGTCTTCCTCTTATCCTTCAAATTCCTGTCTTCTTTGCACTTTACCGTGTACTTTTAAATGCGGTTGAGCTTCAGGGGGCACCATGGATACTGTGGATAAACGATCTTTCAAGAATGGACCCGTATTTTGTACTCCCTCTTTTGATGGGTGCATCTATGTGGTTCCAACAGAGGATCACACCAAGTAACTTTACGGATCCACTGCAAGAGAAGATCTTTAAATTCTTCCCAGTGATCATGACGGTATTCTTTATCTATTTCCCATCGGGTCTTGTACTGTACTGGTTGGTGAACAACTTGTTTACTATCGGGCAACAATACTTTATCAACTATATGTATGCAAAACAAAAAGAAACGGCTATAGCCTCACATAAAAAAATAAAGGACTAAGCATGAAAAAGGTTGAGGCACCGACACTGGAGGAAGCATACCAAAAAGCTTCCCAAGTGTTAGAATGTTCTATTTCTGAACTTCAATGTGAAGTTGTGCAACACCCCTCTAAAGGTCTTTTAGGACTTTTCAAAAAAACAGCGATTATTATCGCTGTACGTAATACTGTTCCCATGCAAGAGTTGAAAGAAGAAGAACCTACTTTGACTCTCAGTGAAGAGGAATCTGTGGCTTCTGAGATCATGGCTACGGTAAAAGAAGAAGTAGCTGAAGAACCAGTGATAAATGAGACTTCTTTTGACGAACAAAAACCTGTAAAAGATGCTGTTTTGGACAGTTTCTTCGAGTCGGACAGTGACAGCAGTGAAGAAGTATTTGAAGAAGAAGTGGAAGAAGAGAGTGTTATCTATGATGAGTTGGCACTGATGATAGAAAATCAGCTTAAAGAGTTGCTTGACAACTCTTGTTTCGATATTGATGTGGTGGAAGTGGATGTTCGAGACAATACTGCATTGATCTTTATAGATGGAGATGATGCTGCCCTGCTCATCGGAAAAGAAGGGTACCGTTACAATGCACTCTCATATATGATCTTCAACTGGTTGCATACCAAATATGAACTCTTTATTAAACTTGAGATCGCAGAATTTTTAACGACACAGCAAGAGATGATCCGCAATTATATTAAACCGGTGATCGAAAATGTTGAAAAACAGGGGAAAGGCAAAACACGTTTCCTTGACGGTATATTGGTGCAGATTGCACTGGAACAACTGCGTGAGAGATTTCCAGATAAATATGTGGCAGTCAAAACAGGTAGAGAAGGTAAAAAATTTGTTGTGATCAACGAATTTAACAGCACTAAGAAAATGCCTCATAACTCAATAGCCGCTATTGCTACAGCACACGGTGTTGCCTCTATCTCTATTATCAGAGTGAGTGGGGATGCTGCGCTGAAGATAGCACATAAAATTTCCCATTTAGAAAATATTACTCCCCGACACGCTCACCTTACGTCACTCTACAATTCCCAGAATGACCTCATAGACCATGCGCTTATGATCTATTTTGCAGCACCACATAGTTTTACGGGTGAAGAGATCGTAGAATTTCAGTGTCACGGCGGGATGATCGTCGCGCAAGAGATACTTGATACCATCCTTTCTTATGGTGTAAGTCTTGCCCAACCGGGTGAGTTTTCCAAACGCGCATTTCTTAATGGTAAAATAGACTTAACCGAAGCAGAAGCGATCTCCAAACTCATCGAAGCAAAATCGGTAGATGCCGCCAAGATCTTAGCCAAGCAAATGAAAGGTGAACTTAAAACCTTTGTAGATGAGAGCAGGGATGCACTTTTAAGATCGTTGGCCTACTCAGAAGTAATGATAGATTATGCTGAAGAAGATATCCCTGATGATATTATGAGCAGTATCACAACACAATTGGATGGATTAACGCAACAGATAGAAGAGATTGTTGAAGCGAGTCATAGACGCAGGGGACTTATAGAAGGCTTTAAAGTAGCTATCGTAGGGAAGCCGAATGTAGGTAAAAGTTCTCTGCTTAATGCTTTACTTAGCTATGACAGAGCCATAGTGAGTGACATTGCAGGTACAACCAGAGATACGATAGAAGAGCAGGTACGCATCGGTTCACATATTATCAGACTGGTAGATACAGCAGGTATTCGTGAGTCAGAAGATACCATAGAAAAGATAGGTATTGAACGCACACTCAGTTCAGTGGAAGATGCAGATGTGATCATTGCACTTTTTGACGGATCTAGA
>JGI24024J18818_10000900_pt1 | contig 11841 bp, 12 predicted proteins | sample Cruoilmetagenom2_FD_18818 | JGI IMG/M metagenome (IMG submission 18818) | reverse complement strand
AGCATAAATTTTTGCTATAATTATCGAATTATATCCAAAAATTGGAGCATCATGTTTACAGGTCTAATCCGTGAAATCGCAACCGTAAAAAGCTATCAGAACAATATCTTAACTATCAAGTCAAAACATCCTGCGAAACTTGGTGATTCTATAGCCATCAATGGTGTTTGTCTTACTGTCATTAAAGTACATGGTGATGGCTTTGATCTGGAACTGGCAGATGAGACACGTTCAATCATAGATGAGTCTAAAATATCCGGTGAAGTTCATATGGAACCAGCCATGATGATGAATGACAGATTTGAAGGTCACATCGTGCAAGGGCATGTAGACTGTGTAGGAAAAGTCACTTCCATCACACCAAGAGAAAATGCTACAGATTTCATCATCACTGTAGATAAAAAGTTTATCGCGCACATCATCCCAAAAGGTTCCATCACGATAGATGGCATCAGCCTCACTGTCAATGATGTATCAGATGAAAGTTTTAGACTAACTATCATTCCTCATACTTTAGAGAACACACTTATGAAGAACTATAGGGTGGGAACAAGCCTAAACATAGAAACAGATGTCTTTGCACGTTACATTGACCATATTCTTACGCATCGAAATGCTAAAAAAAGTATATCTTGGGATGATGTAGATCAAATGCAAATGAGTTATTAGAAAATAATACATACTCTTTTGGCGTTCCTTTAAAATTTTAAATCTCGCTGTTGAGTTCAAATGCTATACTTTAAAATTATTTTTCTACGTGAAAGGTTAATAGTGACAATACTACGTTTCCCATTGATTCTTTGTTTATGTTTAGGTACAGCACTCTATGCCCAAGATAGAGAATATGAGCTTGGTCGAGGATTTCAAATAGGAAATTTACCTCTTTATCTGGGTGGATACTTTTCAGTCAACTATGAACATGCCTATAGTAAGGTTCGTACACTTGAACTTGATGAATTGGCAATTATGGCATATGGTGACTATAATCAATTTTCCTATATGCTTGAACTTGAAGCAGAAGATGTCTACAATGAAGTGATAGGCGATGATGCAAGTGAAGAGGTCAAAGAGGAATTTCATATTGAACGTCTTTATCTTAATTATGATTTTAATGAAAATTATGCGCTTAAACTAGGGAAATACAACTCCCCCATTGGGTTGTGGAATAGTATCCCTATTAATGTATTGCGTGATACCAGTTCAAGTCCAGTTATTACTTCTCTGCTTTTTCCTAAATTTACATCAGGTGCAGAGCTTCTTTATAATTCTCAAAACGAACATGCTATCTCTATCAATACAATGATCCAAGTAGGAGAGGATCTTGACAAGCTGATCAACAATGATATCTACAACAATTTTAATGTGAATCAGCACTATGGTGTAGGATTGTCACTCCAAGATGAGCAAATAAATTATCAGCTTAATACAGGATATTTTGAGGAGACTACTGGTGAGTCGTACACTTATGTGCTTGGTGCATTTGAGTATGAGCATGATGATTTTAAACTACAGGCTGAAGTCGGAACACAGTTTGATGAAGATGGTAGTAGTATACCCTATATTGGTTACTTACAATACTCACAGATAATTAAAGATGACCATCAAGTGATACTGAGACTTGAGACCTATAAAGATGAGATGACTGATACCAAAGATAGTTTTGCTGTGATAGGCTATACGTATAGACCCCTTTACCCTATTGCTTTGAAAAGTGAATACCAATGGCATTCGCAAGATGTAGAGAATAAACTACTCCTCTCATTTTCAGTACTTTTCTAGGGGTTTAGATGTTAAAAATAGGATGGTTTATCATAGCTGTGATGCTAAGTGTAAGTGCAGAGCCTTTTGTACTAATCACACATCCTGAAAATCCTATAGATACACTGACACGCTCCGAGGTACGTATGATCTACCTTAAAAAACGACGTTTTTGGAATGATACAAAACTTATGGCACTTAATCTTCCACCAAATAACACACTACGAAATACCTTTGAAAATAAAATCTTACAAATGAATGCTGTACAACTTGACAACTATTGGGTGAGAGCACACTATAAAGGTCAGCGACCGCCATATAGAGTAGAATCACTTAAGAGTATGCTTCTTTTTGTTAAAAAAGTTCAAGGGGCTATAGGGTACATACCAAAAAGTAAAGTTGATTCAGGGGTCAAAGTAATATATGAGGAGCATTTAGAATGAGTCTCTTTGAAACAATACTTCCCAAGACTTTAAAAAGTAAGCTAATACTGGCACTTTTTACCATAGGCTTTCTTCCTTATCTTTTTATCTTGGTGTATAGTTATCATCTTGGGGAAAAGAAAATTTTAGATGATGCTATAGCCATTCAGTATACACAAATGAATCAAGTGCAAAAATCAGTTGAATCACAACTACTATCTTTAGAAAAAGAAATGCGCTTTCTTGCCTCTTTAGACATCATGAATGATATGACCGTAGGAGATGTTGATAAGCGTATCAGTCGGCTTCTCATACAAAAACAAGAAGACCTCACACTTGATATACATCTTTTTACGCTTAATCCTGAATATGAGATCATCGCTTCTTCTGATAGTAAAAAGAAACATATTTTTACCTATAGAGAAGCTTTTAAGAGGTCACGAATACAAAAGAAAAACCATTTTTTTACAGATACACATCTTGTGATGTTTACACCTATTCACACAACACTTCAAACAGATGAGCGTTTAAGTTATCTATTTTTGGAGTACGCACTCTCTAACCTTGAGTGGTTTACTATACAGCAAAAAGGTGTACGGTCAATGCTTTATTATCCTCATAAATCACTAAATATAGGTAAGGTCTATGAAGATGAAGATTTAGATATCACAGAAGGGCACAGTTATTATATCAGTGATAAGTATCTAGTGATACATGAAAATTTTAAAGGGGTATTATCTCAATGGAATCTTGTATATATGATTAAAAAATCTGTTGCCCTGGACTTTTTAGATACATTCATTATTTTTGTCTGGATACTTTTTTCTTTGGGTTTCATAGTGATTGCTATTATCTCTGTTTGGATCAGTAAGCGTATTTTGGAGCCCATTTCTCAACTTTCCAAAGCGACACAGTCTATCATCACAACACAAGACTATACGACACAGGTTTCTGTAACATCTCAAGGAGAGATCTCTGAGCTTGCAAATGACTTCAATGCCATGATCCGTGAGACCAATCATGCCTTTACTGTTTTGGAAGAAGAAAATAAACTACGGTTACTCCGTTTTATACAACTTATAAATATCTTCAACCGTCTGATACAAACACAAACAGAAGAGTCATGTATTACCCTGGCCCTTAATGAGCTGCAAACCCTGATGCCACATCAACACTTTAGCTACTCTAGCCAGTATCCAAAGGTTGTAGATGGAAATACTACTTCTGAATATATGATGCTCTATGTTAAAGATTTTGAAAAGGAGACCAGTGAGTTTTATGGCGCTATCTCTTTTAAGCAAAACAGTCAGATAAGTGATCCACATGAAGAGAAGTTTTATCGATCTATTGCCACAATGATCATGCTGCAATTAGATCAGATTAGACTTATCGAACAAACAAAAGCAGTTTCTCAAGCTAAATCAACATTTATTTCACATATGTCTCATGAGTTACGTACACCATTACATACCATACTCAGTTCTACACAATATCTCATAAGCTATGAGAACATAAGCCTTGAGCAAAAAGAGACCATCGCTACTATGGAGTCCTCAGCAGACCATTTACTGGGTATGATCAATGATATTCTTGATCTAGTACAGATCGAAGCGGGCAAAGTTTCTGTCACACCTGTTAAACAAAGCAGTGATGAGATAGAAGTACTGCTACAGAATGTCATTACCATGCTTGAACTTCTAGCCGAACAAAAAGGTATAGATATTACCCTTAAAAATACACTAACAAGCCCTATAAATGTCATAATAGATAATAGGTTTTTTAAACAGATACTGATAAACCTCCTCTCAAATGCCATCAAATTTACTGAGCAGGGGTCTATAGACTTTAGTCTAAAAAAATGTGAAGATGATCTTTGTATTATCATACAAGACAGCGGGATTGGGATTTCAGAAGAAGACCTTACATTGCTCTTCGATGACTTTACTCAAGCCAAGAACAGAATTGACAGTACTCAAAAAGGAAGTGGTTTGGGTTTAGCTATCAGTAGAAAACTGGCGAAGCTTTTTAATGCAGATTTACGTTTGGAAAGTGAGGGCTTAGACAAGGGTACACGAGCTATTATTACACTAAGAGAGTATGATAGATAATTTTATTGTAACAAGTCTATTGATCTTTTATACTATATCCTACACCTCTGACTGTACTGATACATCCTTCTAAACCTAGTTTTTTTCTAAGGTTTTTTATATGGACATCTACCAAGTTACTTTGTTTGAGACTATTGTAATCTTGACATAGATGTTCATTGAGCTGATATCGTGTTAAAACGATGTTTTTATTTTGAAGCAAGAGCTCCAGTAAGTCAAACTCTGAAAGACTAAGACTTATGGGTGTGTCATGTACATAGACTTCACGGCTACTGGTATCGAGTTTCAGGTCAGCACACTGAAGAAGTGTATTTTTTTGTGGTGAATCACGACGTAAAAGTGCACGGATACGAGCAAGCAACTCTACATGAGAATATGGCTTGCAAAGATAATCATCCCCTCCCGCATCCAATACACTCACCCTATCATCAATTTCACTATTGGCAGAGAGCATCAGTACTGGGGTTATGATACCTTCTTCACGTATTTGAGAGAGAAGTGTAAGTCCATCACCGTCAGGTAAGTTCCAGTCCAGCAAGATCAGATCATAACGTTTGTCATCTATAAGGTCAATGGCTTCCGTATAATTATAGGCCACATCACAGTGATACCGTTCTTTTTGCAATAACTGCTGTAACTGGTTGGCAACAGGATGTTCATCTTCAACCACTAGTAGATTCAATATACTTCCTTCATCATCTTTTTTATTTATTATAGATTTTTTTACCTTTTTGAAGCGTTAATTTTAAAAATGAACACTGTCTTCATTAAATCTTCATTGTTGTGTTTTATACTTCCTTATCTGACACAAAGGAGTGCCAATGAAAACTATCATGCATAAACACATACCAACTATCGCTTTTTTCTTCCTCTTTGCTTCTGAATTTACCTATTATCTTTTGATCTTACAAACAGGTATCGTGGAGTATCACCATTCGGTGATGTCTGAGATATGGATGGTTCCTGTAGGGGGTGTATTGGGTATCATTGCTTCTATATTTCTCTACAAAGAGCGTCAATGGCTTATACCTTTACTTCTTTTTTTCCAGCTTATACTCTCACTGAGTTATGCTTCTGCCAATGGATTAGAACTTTTTTTACTTGGGCTTATCAGCGGGTTAACGGCACCTATGCTGATCGCAGCGATTGAGCGTTTTTGGGTTGTTGTGGCAGCGTTGGCACTTTCCTATACCTATGGAACATACTACTTTGATGTTCCGGCATTTCAAAGAACAGATATCGCATTATTCTTGTCTCTTGTTGCATTAGCTGCTTCACTCTTTTCCCAAATGAATAAAATCGATAAAAGTACGACTTACTTTTCATTTTATAGTGCTGGAAGCATCTTTTTATGGTTACTTTTGGATGCTGCGTTGTTTGAAACCCTTTCACGTGATAGCGTGATGTCATTATGGGGAGATTCATCTTTCACTTGGCATATCATACTATTTCATAGTATTGGTCTGATCATAGCATATAAAGCCAGAGATTGGAAGTATAATAATCGCCTACTTATTGCACTTTTTATACTTACCTATACGCTTTACACTTTAGGATTGCAAGAACCACTTAGTATCGTTTATCCTTTTGTGATCTCTTATTACAATGTCATCATACTTAGGGCATTGATGCGTTTACCGTATGCGCTTCTTGCCATAATGGCATTGAGTTTATGGATGGCATCAGGCGCAGGATTACTCGTCGCACTTAGTGGTTCTTTTATCATCGCATGGATCATTTTGATGATGCTTGTTCTTCTTGAGGGCATTAAAGTGATGGATATTCCTTCACTAAGGATCCTCAAAACACTTTTTACATTTCATACCATACACAAGATATCACCTCATAGAGGTTAACCGAACGATCAATATAAAGGATACAATTTGAAAACTTCTTTACTCTTAACTCTTCTGACTTCCACATGGCTTACCGCAGGTAGTCTCGTAGTAACACAGGCAAAAGTACAAGCCCATACTGAGGTGTTTGGTGACAGCACTATCAACCCGGCTACAACACATTTAACATCACATTTGAGTATGGGGAAAAATGTAGAATCCCTTAAAGGCAGTATAGATATTTCTATGCTGAAACTCAAAAGTGATAATGCCAAGAGAGATGAACATATGGTTGAGAGCATAGAGAGTGCCAAATATCCTCTGGCTACCTATACTTTCAAAGAGGTAAAAAAATCATCTTCTGGTTATACAGTAAATGGCATATTAAACTTTCATGGTGTAAAAAAACCACTTACTATCGAAGCAAATATCAAAAAAACAAAATCAGGATTGAGCTTTAAAGGCAGTTCAGGATTTTTAATGTCAAGTTACAATGTCACACCGCCGACAATGTTTTTTTTAACCGTACGTGATCAAATAGACTTAAACATTGATGTGATGTTTAAAAAGCGTTAAGAGGTACAGATGTTTAAGTCGTTTCTACGCTATAAATACAAGACCCTGCTGATATTGATCTCTGCAACTTCTGCTATTGCTTCTATTTTCTTGATCACAGCATTGGGGAACGGTATCATCAGTATGTATGCAAATATGATCAAAACAAAAGGTGACATCATCGTGATGCAACAAGGTGTAGCAGATACTTTTTTTTCTGATGTAAATCGAGACCTGCTAAAGCCTATTTCCAGGATCAAAGGTGTGTCATCGGCACAAGGTGTCATTGTAGGTGCAGGTGCTATAGGCGTTGTACCTATCGCAGGTATCTATGGGGTCACGCAAAACCGTATGGAAAATTATACTTTAGCAGCAGGTACGTATCCGCGTGAGGGTGAAGTAATCTTGGGAGATACCATTGCATCTATTTTGGAGCATCCTACATCTGTAGACCTCCTGGGTACCAGCTTTCAAGTCTCAGGTATCTATCAAAGTGAGATCGGATTTGAAAATGGCGGTGTGGTAATACCCATATCTGATGCAGAAAAATTATTTCATAAAAGTGCGTCTTTTCTTTTGGTCTCTCTTTCAAATATGCAAAAAGAGAGCCATGGAGTGACAGAGAGTATTCAAGCACTCAGTGATAAAATTGAGGTAAAGTCTACCGATGAATTTATAGACAATTACAATCAGTTTAAGATCATCCGCATCTCTAGTGGTGTCATCGCTTCTATATCTTTTTTCATGGGCTTTCTGGCCATTGTAAGTCTGATGAGCATGATGATCAACGATAGACGCTATGAATTTGGTATCAAACGTGCAGTAGGTATTTCACAAAAGAAGATTGTTTTTCATATTGTTATAGAAGTCATAGCTATTACACTCTTTGCTTTTATGATGGCTTACGGCATTAGTCTTCTACTGTTAGAGCAGTTGCAGAATATTGAAAAGTTTCAAGGCTATCTAAGTGGTGAGATAGACCAAGGTCTCTTTATACAACTACTTATAGGTTCTGTAAGTATGGCAGTAATAGGAGCGTTGATCCCAGCTGTTATAGCCGCACGGGTCGATCCCATAATTTTGATTAACCGAGGTCAATAGATGTTAGAAGTCAAACATATTTCACATAACTACGAGCATGATAAAATTTTAAATGACATTAGTTTTCGTATAGAAGCAGATACATTTACTATTATTACAGGAGAGAGTGGAAGTGGTAAATCTACACTTCTTTCCATACTCTCTACACTTCTTGAACCAACAAAAGGAGAGCTTATTTATGATGGTACTTTAAGTACAGATATCAAAAATATTAATCACTTTCGTAATCAAGAGGTAGGGTTTATTTTTCAGTTTCACTACCTCATCTCTCATTTGAATGTATATGAGAATATTGCCATGGTCACAAAAAAGTCAAAATCTGAAATAGAAAAACTTCTTTCTAAACTGGATATAGGTCAACTAAGCACGAAGTATCCCGATCAAATTTCCGGTGGTCAACGTCAACGTGTAGCAATCGCCCGTGCAATGATCAATGATCCAAAATACATCTTTGCAGATGAACCTACAGGTAATCTTGATTCAAAAAATTCAAAGATTGTTTTTACGCTCTTGCGTGAACTAGAAGCTACGGTCATTGTTGCGACACATGACTTTTCACAGATACTATCTAGTGATAAAATAATCTCCCTAAAGGATGGACAGTTATGTTAAAATCCCGACTTATACCCCATATCTATTTTTCTTATTTATTTTTAATACTTGGAGCACTCTTTGGTCTTCTGTACGCTTTACAACTCATCGGTATTGGTCAAGGACTCATTAGACCCGACATCTCAAGAAGTTTGCATCTTACGTTAATGCTTTATGGTTTCATTCCTTTGATGCTTTCACTTTTACCGTTTGCATTGTTTGATAAAGAGGGCTTAATGACCAAAAAAGCAATCGACCATCTCGAACGCTTTTTTATGCTTTGGTATATCTTTTTAGTTTTTATGATACTCTCTTTATTGTCTGCTGTGACCCGTTCTCTTCCTTTTTATGATTATCCTTATGAACTTAATGGATTACTGGCATTTGCAGGGCTTTTCTATATTTTATCTATTTTAGACACGATCAAAGGCTATAGTGTCAAACCACGCTGGGTCAATGTTTCTCTTATACTTGTGACAATCGCACCTTTTTCACTCCTGCTTTTAATGAATCCGGACTATGGACAGGTCGAACAGATGCATATGGGTCCACATGGAGACAATACACTTGGCATGAGCTTTGCACTGCTTGCTATCTATTATCTGGCGATTAAACTTGCTTCTCCGCAAGTTACTTTTGTTACAAGGTGGCATATCTTATGGCAAATACCTCTGGGTTTTTATATCTTGTCAGTGCTATACCGTTCGTTTATAGGCTCTTTGAGCTATGAGGCAGAATGGTTTTTACAGTATCTTACATTGCTTTATATCCCTACACTCTACCGATGGTGGAAAGATGCTAATCTATCCATATCTGTAAACATTACCCTGTTTATCTCTATTATGGCTTTTCTCTTTGTAGATGTTCAGGGGAACATACTTTTTGTACCTGAACTTCGTGCACTCTTTCATCGTAACGACTTGGTTGTGGGACACTCACACATCGCTGTGGGTATAGGATTACTCTTTCTTGCATTGGCTATTATAGAACCTTTTATCAAAGCCTCACGACGCAGGGTCTTCTTTTTAGCTACTATGTTGGTACTCATGACAGTTGTTTTGAGTATTAATGGATTTTCACAGGCAGGGTTTGCTAAGGTAGATACTATCACTATATGGCAGTGGCGTGCTATTTTTGGAGCATTATTTCTCTTTGGTTTATTTTTCTCAACTAAATTTTTANATTTTTCAAAACAGGTTTCTTTTTTAAAGGGATTAGCGCCTTTAAGAGTGTATCATTTGGTTGCTTTTGCCTCAGATGGGCTAGGTGGAGTCATGCTGCTCTTTTTTGCCAGTACTCTCTATGGAGTCATCGGGCAAGAGTTCACATTGGGGTATCAACAGATCGTCTTTGGCTTTGTGATGGGCATCGGACTCATACATTTGATGGGATTTTTACTTCCACGCTATGCACATCCATTAGCCATGGCAACGGTTATCGTCCGTACGCTCACTGCTGGAGGCTTTTTTGCACTCTATAAAGCAGATGTTTTAGGCTGGATTGCACTGGCTATAGCTACTATTGATCTAGTATTCGTACTGGTCTATTTACTTTATTTACAAAAGGAATCACATGAAACACTTACTACTTATTAGTCTATTATTGACTACTTCGCTCTTGGCTGACTTTAAAGTTGGAGATAAACTCCCCCCTATTACACTACTAGACCAATTTGACAAAGAATTTAGTGTAGAGTCCAAAGACAAGCTTCTCATTATGGCGTTTGAGAAAGACATTTCCGTGGTGGTCAATGAGTATTTAAAAACAAAGCCCGGAACTTATTTGTCATCACACCATGCGAAGTATATCTCAGACATCAGTAGTATGCCTTCTCTTATTACATCAATGTTTGCACTGCCAAAGATGAAAAAATATCCATTTTCTGTAATGCTTATCAATGATGATTTTGGAAAACAGTTTAACACTCAAGAAGGTAAGATCACTGTCTATACGCTTAAGAAAAATAAAATTGTAGAGATCAGGTATATCACCCCTGAAGCTTTCCCACAAATCTTTCCAGAAGGATGAAAACATATAGTAAAGGAAGGTTTAGCGGTGCGATGGATAGTTCACAAAATATCACATTGTTACACATCCTTCGGTGGAAATTGTTTGAAAATCTAAATTTTTCAACTAACAGACAAAAGCCAGCGANAGTTCCCTTAGATGTGGTAACAGACCTACAAGGCATACATCAAAAAGGTGATTTTATCTGTTGGCTTTCACATGCTTCTTTCCTTATACAGTTGGGAGGAAAACGTATACTTATTGATCCGGTTTTTGGTGATATCCCTTTTTATAAACGACAGATAAAAGCTCCTTACTATGTAAATGATTTAGGTAAGATCGATTACCTGTTACTCTCGCATGCACATTATGATCATTTTGATGCAGACTCCATACGTGCCATATCACCTAATGATCCGAAGGCTATTATCCCTCTAAAAATGGAACCACTCCTTAAAAAAATAGCACCTGCTATCTCTACACATGAACTTGACTGGTATGAAGGGTACGAAGATGAAGCACTTACTATCACGCTTGTACCTGCAAAACACTGGAGCAGACGAGGTGTATTTGATAAAAATACTGTCTTATGGGGAGGATATGTCATTGAGTATAAAGGTCAGTCGATCTATTTTGCAGGAGATACCGCCTATGATACGCACTTTGAAGAGATAGGAAAGCGTTACGATATTGATGTAGCACTTATGCCTATAGGTGCCTATAGGCCGGAGTATATTATGAAAAACAATCATCTGGATCCAGAAGAAGCCCTTGATGCCTTTAAACAACTTAAAGCAACACGTATGATTCCTATGCACTATGGTACTTATAAACTTACAGATGAACCTCTTGATGAACCTCTCCAATGGATGCAGGAAATTGACAAGTCATGCCCTGAAAAAATTTATTTTTTAAAAGCAGGTGAAGTATTGTCTCTTTAAAGTTTAGTACCTATGATTTAGATACTATGCATATTACTTTCCCTCCTTGCGTCAATACCATATAATCTAATAAAAACGAAGTACCGTTTATTGCACGGTTCCTTCTTTTACATAATCCTTATCTCTCATAGACCTGGCTTGAGTATTACGAATCTTCTTCAGTTCCATATCTATATACTCTAACCCATCCAACATCTTCAAAGAAGCCACTGTAGAATAACGCATCATCTCTGCTCTGTGTACAAAAATGTAAAATCCGTTTTCATAGAGTCCTAAACGTATTGCTGCAGCGGTTGAATAGGTTGTAAGTATCGCGTCATCATGACAAATAGCTCTGATATCTGCAAAATGTTCTTGGGTCCACAAAAGAGGATTATGTGCAGGAGAGAAAGCATCTTGATAGATGATGTNTATTTTTTCTTTNATNTTTGGAATGCTTTGTCTGGCATCACCCAGTAATATCTCTATCTTAAACTGTTTATCTTCATAATATAGCTCTTGGCTTATCGTTTGGATGATCTGT
>JGI24024J18818_10000899_pt1 | contig 11845 bp, 9 predicted proteins | sample Cruoilmetagenom2_FD_18818 | JGI IMG/M metagenome (IMG submission 18818) | reverse complement strand
CTGTGGGCTGCGGGTTTAACCTTCTGATAAATTTTGGCGATCTTGCCATCCGCACCGATCAGGTAGGTCGTGCGCAGAACACCCTCGTACTCGCGGCCGTACATCTTCTTCAACCCCCAGGCGCCATATAAACGCAGTACCTCGCGCTCAGTATCTGCTAGCAGCGTGAACGGCAGTTCGTGCTTGGCGATGAAATTGGTATGGGTTTTAGTTGAATCCGGGCTGACACCCAGGATGGTTACACCCGCCTCCTGGTATGCCGAATAATCATCCCTGAAACCGCAGGCTTCTTTCGTGCAGCCCGAGGTATGATCCTTCGGGTAAAAATATAAGATAACCGGACTTCCTTTGTAATCCGAGAGGGTGTGGTTGTTCCCATCTTGATCGGGAAGGGTAAAATCTGGGGCGTTATCTCCAACTGTAATTGTCATGTCAAGCCTCCTGTAAATATAAAAACACATTATGCGCCTGATCAAGGGATTTCTGCAATCAGTTTTCCCATCTGGGTCACATCATAGCCGGGTAAATCGGCTACCATGTACTTAAATTCGTCATCTGCAAGCAGTTCGAGCAAAGGCTGCAATAAGGGACTCTGTGCGTGCTCCTGGGGAATGATCAAATCATAGCGTTCTTCAAATAAAGGGATAAATTCGAGATCCAGTGCTTGGGTGACTGCCGCAATGCCGATCCCACAATCCGCTCTTCCTGAAGCGATCGCAGCTCCCAGGGTTAAGTGGGTATATTCCTGCTGGTGGTAGCCCTGGATATCCTCCCCCGAGATGCCCAGCTTTTCCAGCTGGTAGTCCAACAGCACGCGGGTACCCGATCCGCGCTGCCGGTTGACAAATGTGACCCCCTGGCGGGTTATATCTGGGATGGTGCGGATATCTTTGGGATTGCCTTTCTGCACAAGTAATCCCTGCGAACGTCCCACCAGGGAAACAACCCTGACAGGAACACCAGGCAGGTACTGCTTGATATAGGAGAGGTTGTACTCACCCGTTTCTGGATCCAGCAGGTGTGCACCGGCCAGGTGGGCTTCAGCACGGCTTAATGCAACCAGACCAGCGATGCTGCCCACGTTGGCAATCGCCATACGCCGACCGGATTGGTATAAGAATTGAGCCATGATGTCTAGCGTGATGTCATGCGACCCGGTGGCGAAGATCGTGCGCTCAATTTCCGCCTGGGTGCGATAAAGGCTGACTTCCACTTCCGCTCCAGCGGGTTTACCCTGGGAACCCCGGGGCAGTAATGCCAGTCCATCTGCTTTGACCAGGGAGGAAATCACCCCGGCCCCTCGGGCGAGCGGTGCAGCTAACAGGCGTGGGCCGACGCGACCCAATGCCACTCGCACGTAGTCATCATCACCAGCCGGGGAGGTGATTTTTCTGGTCAAGGTGGCTTTGATCTTGGTTGGATATTCCGGGGGACGCCCCAACCACCGTGAGATCAGCGGCGCAACGAATATTTCACCTGTCAGGGCAGCCGAGACCGGATAACCCGGCACGCCGATCACCGGGGTTGATTTGTGTGGGCTAACTCCAACCCTTTCGCCATCTTCACTTTGACCGGTCTCGATCATACCCAGGATGACAGGGTGTCCGGGACGCACCGCCACGCCATGCACAAACACTTCCCCTAATGCCTCGATCACCTGGGCCGAAAAATCTTCTGAGCCGGCGGAGGACCCGGCGTTGATCAAGATTAAATCGTGATCAACTGCCGCCTGGCGGACTGCAGCGAAGATGTGATCGAAGTCGTCGCGGGTTATCGGCAGCTGGGTCACCTCACCGCCCCATTCCTGTACCTGGGAGGCCAACACCAGGGCATTAAACTCGATGATCTCCCCTGGAGACAGCCGGCTGCCAACGGGAACCAGCTCGCTTCCGGTCGGTAAAATTGCCACTTTAGGACGCCTGGCAACTGGCACCGAAGAGCTGCCGCTGGCAGCGATCACGCCCAGATCAACAGGACGCAATGTTTGACCCTCCGGCAGCACCAGCTGGGAAGCCACAATGTCCTCGCCCATGGGTCTTACGTGGCTCCACGGATTCACAGAAGCGCGGATGCGGATGGATTGCGGCGCGCGCAATTGCCCGGCAGGTTGGTTATCCTTATCCAGTGGCTCGACATTTTCGATCGGGATCACGGCATTGGCTGAATCGGGCAGCGGGTCTCCTGTATCGACATAGATCGCCTGCTCGCCAACCAGAATTGTTATGGGTTGGGTCGGCAGCGCGCCCTCTGTAGCCTCTGCTTTAACCGCGAAGCCATCCATCGCAGCGGCATGATAATGGGGGGAAGATATTTTTGCCCAGACCGGTTCTGCCAGCGTCCTGCCTAGCGCAGAATCATCCAGTGGGATCGTTTCAGAACCCAATCTGTCCCACAAATTGGCAGCGGTTAAGAATTTTTCCAGGCGGGAAAATGCCTCTGGCAGGGGAATGTCTTCAAGATACATTTTATTTTATGCTCACTTATAGCGGCGTATACTTTCGCTTTGGGGACGGCACATAACGCCCCGTCCAGGGCAGTAAATCTGTAAAATCTTCCAGGCTGGCATCCCCCTGGACCTCTCGCCGGCTCAAATTATAGACCGTGCCGGAGGAATGCACCGACAAATTCCCGACCCCAACAGCAGCAAAATAGCCATAATCCAGCACTTTGCTGGAAATGTACCAATCCAGTGTACCGAAAGGATATGCAAAGGAGAATACTTTAATCCCCAGTGCCTTATTTAAATCCAGGCGGGACTGCAGGATCTCTGTGCGCACTAAACTGTGATTTTGGGTTAGCTCAGTGTGAGTCATACCGTGACTGCCAACCTCCCAGCCGCTGTCCAATAGCTTTTTAAGTTCTTTCTGACCCATAAAACCCTTTGAGTTTAATCGATTGGCGACAATGTAAACCGTTCCTGTGAATCCATAACGCTCCATGATTGGATAGGCATTATCGATAACATTTTGATAACCATCATCGAAGCTGATCACGATCGGTCTGGGGGGCAGCCGGTGACCTTTTTTAATATGATTCACCAATTGCTGGACGGTAATGGTTGAATAACCCCAATCCCTGAGCTGCCTCATCTGTTCATCGAAACGCGCCGCAGAGACATCGTAACGATCACTGCTGCTACTTTGCATTGGAATGCCGTGGTAAAGCAGTATCGGCACGGTTGCTACGCGATAAGAGGCGGCTTGTGCCCGATCGAGATCCACAACAATCCAGGCAAAACAAGAGACCAATCCCAGAAAGCTAATGATAAGAATCTTCTTCAACATAATAACCAGCTGTTAAACTCGCCAACAGGAATAATGTGCTAGCACTACAATAGCATAACTGCCGCTGTATCCCCTGCGATTAATCCAGTCGCAGGTGATGGAATGTGCAGCAAGCCATCCGCTCGAGACAGGGTGAAAATCAGGTTGCTTTTACCGAATATTGGTTCCGCAAAATATTCATCCTCGTCTTGGGTCAATTTCACCGGCACCCAATCCTCTCTTCCAGCGCTGGATGAAAGGTTGATAGTTACTTTCGCCTGCACCAGTGGTCGCATGCGTTCCCCCTTGATCCCTGCAAGGAAATCGATCACGGGTTCAACGAACAAGATCGCGATCACCAGGGCGCTTACCGGGTTGCCCGGCAGGCCGATCACCGGCTTTGCAGATGCTGAACCTTGCGGTTGACAGGCAGCCAGGATGGTCGGTTTTCCCGGGCGAACGTTCACCCCATGGACGATCACACCTGGATGCCCGAGGCTGTCGATGACCTGTGCCGTCAGATCGCGATGGCTGGCAGAAGACCCGGCGGTGATCACCACCAGGTCGCACTGCTCCACTGCCCGCTTTGTTGCTGTACGCAGTGGTTCTTCCTCATCAGGGATGATCCCGTAATTCTTTGGGCTGGCACCTGCCTTATCGATCAAGGCCGCCAGAGTATAGGAATTGATATCCCTGACCTGACCAGGGTTTACGTCCATCTCCGGAGGTACGACTTCATCACCGCTGGAAATGATGCCAACGATGGGTTTTCTGGAGACCTGCACCTCCGTGATCCCCAATGCCAACAGCCCGCCAATATCTGGCGCGGTCAGCATTTTCCCGGCTGGAACCACGATCTCTGCCTCATGAATATCTTCGCCAATCTTTATTACATTCTCTCCAACCGCGGCTGAGCGCAGAATTTCAATTTCCTTTGGTTTGGCGATCTGGGTGTTCTCCAGCATGACAACCGCATCCGCCCCCGCCGGCAGCATCCCCCCGGTATGGATCAGACCACATTGGGACCCCGACAAGGAGAACTCCGCCTTTTGTCCCATGCGGATTTCGTCCACTAACTCCAAATAGATGGGCAGGGATTCTGCAGCCCCATGGGTATCTGCTGCCCGCACCGCATAACCGTCTACAGTACTGCGATTAAATGAAGGCAGTGCATGGGGAGCGTACACATCGCGAAGAACCACGCGACTCTGCGCATACCTGCTGTCAATTTCTTCAGCTTGCGGTTGGAATTGTAGGCGCCCAAGGAATTGTTCCAGGGCTTCCTGGGGAGGTAAGAGATCCAAAAATTCAGGCATAACTTGTCAATCCATTAGCGGGGCTGACGCTCAGCGGGTCCAATAGGTGAACGCCAGGAGGTAGGTCACGCTGCCGAACAACACCACCGCGGTAAAAGCCATGGTGGTCCAGTTTGGCTTTCCACCTCCGGAAATGCGTCTCATTTGCCAGATTTGCAGCAGCCCAATGGGAAGTGGAATGAAAGCTGGCAGGACGATCGGTAGCGGCAGCCCAAAGGTGGCCGCCAGTCCTAACAACAGGAAAGCAGTTAAGATCAAAAGATTGTGAAGCACCATGCCTCTTTCCCAGCCGACCCGCACGAGCAATGTTAATTTCTCATACTTCAAATCCGTAAGGTAATCCGGGAATTCAAAAACGATCATCATTGCCAGGTGCAGCGCGGTCAGGGGAAAAGTGCTCATGACCAACAAGCGGTGCAGCTCACCGGTTTGCAGCACAAAAGCAAAAATTGGCACCAGATTGGCGACTACAATAGAAGTGGTGAGTTCACCATATCCTGTATGCGCTAATCTGACCGGTGGGGATGAATAAAAGAAACTGCCCATGAAGGCGAGCACGACAATGGTAACCAGGAGAGGTGAGAGCGGCACCACACTGATCAAGACCACAGTTAAAGAAGCTAAGATGGTCAGCGTCGTCAGGGCAGCCCACATCACGGTTTCCTGGGACAGCTTGCCTTCCCCGACCGCCCCACTGCCGCCGGAAAAAGGTGTCCGGTTGGGATTATTTTGATCAGCAGTTGCGTCAAAATACTCATTCAAGTACTGGGCACTGAGCTGCATGGTGGTGACATAAGCCTGCCCGATGAAATACAACCCCCAATCGATCGGGGCCCCGAGGTAGCGAGCGATCCCAGCACCCAAGCCGTAGACCAACACACCTCCCAAAAGAAAAAAGGGACGCGAGAGGAGAAATATCAGGCGAATTCGCTTCGTCATCGCTTAATTCCTTATGACTCTATGGGGTAACCGGCCAATTCCCAGCTTTGCAATCCACCCAAAATAGGATTAGCATTGGAGTAACCATTTTCCAGCAATATGCTTGCCGCACGGGCACTGGTTTCTTCACTCGGTCAGGTGCAGTAAAGGATAATCCAATCCCTTTGGTCTAGTTCGCTGAGCCTTGACTCGAACTCACTAAGTGGGATTGACTTTGCACCAGGTATGTGTCCATTATCATAATAAACCTGATCTCGGACGTCAACAAACACTGCCTCCCCAGTATCGAACGCGCTTTTGGCAGTTGACAAATCCACCCTGGCAATATGTGCATAAGGAATATCTTGATTTGGAACATCAACGAAAGCTGGATCATCCTCTCCAGAAAACAAGAAAATACTGGCAAGCGCTATTATCAGCACGAGAACGCCAGCAGCAATGAGTAAAAGTGGGAGCAGTGGTCGTTTTTGAGACTTTTCCAATCTGACCTCCTAATTTTTTATCATACCATTGAGGTGTAATTTTACCCTTTGAAGCGATCTTTTATCAGCCATAAATATTAACATTTTATATGTATTTCGCTGACCGGCATGAGCACTCAATCAATCACCATTTTTAAAAAAACTCCAGGGTGCTGCCACTAATTTGAAGGTTAATAAATGTTTATAAATCACTTTCCAAATCCGAAGGTTATGATATAGTTCGGTCTGATGAAAACCAGTTCATTTTCAACGCTTCGCTGGGTATCCCTATTTTTAATTCTGGCTGCAGTGTCAGTTGCTGCCCTGCAGCTGGTCAGGTTCAGCCGCTTTCGGGCCAACTTCCCGGCTGGTATGGAGATCGCCGAAATACCAGTCGGTGGTTTGGATCGAGCTGCCAGCGCACAACGCTTATTGGAAGTCTATTCAGCAACCCCGGTTGAGCTGCATTATGGAGAGGAAATTATTCACCTTCCCCCTGCTTCCGCTGAGTTCGAGCTCGATTTAGAAGCCATGCTGGCCGCGGCGGACCTCTCCCGCAGCCAACAGCCGTTCTGGACCGAGTTCTGGAACTTCCTCTGGGGGCGCACTGCTGCTCCGGCTTCCATCCCCCTGATCGCCTCCATCTCTGAACCACGTCTGGAAGCCCACCTGGAGAATGAGATCACTCAGCGCTATGACCAACCCCCGGTCCCACCATTGCCATCTGTGGGTACGGTTAATTTTCAACCTGGCACCCAGGGCACTGCACTGGATATCAACCGTTCGGTGGATTTGATTGAAACTGCGCTGCGTTCACCTTCCAGGAGGGTTGTCGATCTGCCACTATCAAAGACCAACCCACCGCGACCCTCCATTGCTAACCTGGAGATCATGTTGAAGCAGATTGTCGATATCGCAGAATTTGATGGGCTGGTCGGGTTGTACTTGGCAGATTTGCAGACTGGCGAGGAGATCAATTTTGCCTACAGCCAGGGTGAGGATTTTTCGACCAATCCGGACGTGGCCTTTACCTCCGCAAGCATAATTAAAATCCCGATCATGGTTTCCGCCTTCCGTCGTCTGGAAGATAATCCCGATTCTGAAACCACGCGCTTGATCGAGGAGATGATTGAAAAATCCGGCAACGATCCTGCGGATTGGCTGATGGAAAGGGTTATAGATCCATTCACCGGACCGCTGGATGTCACCGCCGATATGCAATCTTTGGGTCTTGACAACACCTTCCTGGCCGGGCAGTTTTATTCCGGAGCACCTCTCCTCCAGGCTTTTCAAACGCCCGCAAACCAGCGCACAGATATCAGCACCGATCCCGACATTTACAACCAGACCACACCCTCCGACATCGGCATGTTGATGGAGGACATTTACCAGTGCACCCAACGCGGAGAAGGGAATTTATTAGCGGTCTTTCCGGATGAGTTCACCCAGCAAGAGTGCCAGGCGATGATCAATTACTTGACTCTCAACGATATAGGCCTCTTAATCGAAGCCGGTGTCCCGGATGGCACTCCCGTAGCGCATAAACATGGTTGGGTGACATATTTCGGGGTGATGAACACATTGGGTGACGCGGGCATCGTCTACCGGTGTCCCGGATGGCACTCCCGTAGCGCATAAACATGGTTGGGTGACATATTTCGGGGTGATGAACACATTGGGTGACGCGGGCATCGTCTACACCCCCGGGGGAAATTACGTGCTATCGGTTTTCATCCACCACCCGGATCAGCTCATTTGGGATCCGGCTTCTGAACTGGTGGCGGTAATATCCGAAGCGATTTACAATTATTTCAACCAGGTTTCCGGTTGAAATAATCTTCAATCCATAATATATCGCTGTTCATAAATTCATTTGAATGTGTAGAGACGCCTCGGCGTCTCTGATGTACATACTTTTCATACACCTTACCGAATCATATTTCTCTGTCTACTGCCCATGTCTTTTGGGATAGCCCATTAATTTTCTGGTATGCTATGCTCTGGTTGTAAGGACCAGCCTGGATTTTCCCATATTAATAATTTGCGATGGTAATTTTCAAATTAATTAATTTTCCGCTCGCGGCGATCGTGAATATAAGAGGTGAAGATGGCGAATTCAAAACCAACCATCGGCCTGCCGAAAATGCACGTGGAGCCTGGAGAAAAGCGAGTCTTCCTGCCAGCATTTACTGCTGCACTGCAGAAGATGGGCTTTGCAGTAGTGCTTGAAAAAGAATATGGCTCAAGTATCGGTCTGGCAGATGAGGATTATCTAGCACTCGCGGATAAGATTACAATTGCTGACCTGGAGCAGGTTTACCAGCAGGATTACGTCCTGGTCCTGCGTTATCCTGGGGATGAATGGGTGCGGGTGATGAAACCCGGATCTTGCTTAATCTCTATGCTCCACTACCCGACCCGCCCACAACGCGTTGAATTGCTCAATGCCCAAAATCTGCAGGCGATCTCTCTGGATTCAATCAAAAACGATTCCAACCGGCGCATGGTCGAAAATCTGCCCTCCGTGGCATGGAATGGTCTGCGGATTTCTATGGCTGAATTGAGCAAAGTTTACCCTGCACCCGGTTTTGAGCACCCCCAGCGTCCTGCCATCAGGGTAACCCTGATCGGCGCTGGCGCGGTGGGCAAACACGTCATCCAGGCGGCTGTCGCCTATGGAGACCCGCAGATCAGGCAGAAGATGCTCGCGGCATCTATTCCTGGAGTCATGGTGCAGGTAATTGACTACGACCTGACAGGGCATGCTGAAATCATGCAGCAGATCTTCTCCAAGACTGATATCCTGGTCGATGCCACGCAAAGACCCGATCCATCTAAGCCAGTGATCCCCAATGCCTGGATCGCCTGGCTGCCGGAGCATGCTATCATCACCGACCTTTCCGTCGACCCTTATTTAATTGACAATCACCCACCGGTGGTACGCGGCATCGAAGGTATCCCCCAGGGCAGCCTGGATAAGTATGTCTTTAAGGCAGATGACCCGGATTGGGATTTAACCGTTCCCGCATCGATCGCTTCCACGCAAAGGCGAACTGTCATCTCATGCTATTCCTGGCCTGGTATTTTCCCGGAAACCTGCATGAAGCACTACGCTGAGCAGTTAACGCCATTGATGAAGAGATTGGCCAGGAAGCGCTACGCTGGCCTTTCGATGGAAGGTGATTTCTTCGAGAGGGCACTTTACAGGAGTACATTAAAGGATTGGCTGCAAGCTAATTGAGCCAATCTTGTCTGTGATCCAGATTGATTTTCAGGGGGTTGAGGGCACTCTAAGCAGTGCGCCCACTGCGTAGCCGATTAATGCGCTGATCGTGCCAATCACAGCCATCTCCAGACCACTTTTACCAGGATGCCCAACCGTCATGCGGGCTTTAATCGCGCCGACGATAAACAGCACCATGGCAGATATGGTGATTGATAAAATAATGCTTGTCGAGACAGGGAAAAAGATGAACGGCACCAGCGGGATCAATGAACCGATGATTGCGGCGATACCGACGATAATCGCTGAGCGTAATGCTGTCCGGCGGTCGACGGGTTGCAGCTGCAGCTCTTCGGACATCATCACCGCCACCCACACGTCGGGACTGGCGGTGATCGTATCCACGATACGCTCAAGCAGGTCGTCGGCGAAACCTTTAGCACGGTAAATGGCGCGGATTTCTTCCTTCTCCAGGTTGGGTACTTCCTGGATATGGCGATACTCGCGCTCGCGTTCACTCTCGTAGTAATCCGCATCCGCCAGGGTGGAGGTATAAGCCACCGCAGCCATGGACACCGATTCGGCAAAGGTGGCTGCCAGACCGGCCACCATGATCACATAGGGATCTCCGGTGGCCGCAGCCACACCCAGGATGACACCCAGTACGTTGACCAGGCCATCCTGCCCGCCGAGGATAATATCTGAGAGGGCTGAGGCCTGCTGGTGGGGGTCTTTGGCGAAATGATGATCAATCTCATCAGCGTGAATATCTGCCTTGGAAAAATCGAATTCATTCAAAGTTGATTTCCTTCCGTGATTAGGTATTGTTCGAAAAGCTCAGCAGCAGCTGTTTGTCTGCCTCATCCAATGCATCCAGCTGTGCAGGATCCAGCCCTTCATAAACGCGCTGGGCAAATAATTCCATCCAAACGAACTGGCGCGAGATCAGCACCAGATTTTTATTGGTGGTCACCGTGGCGGTCATGTCTCGTTCCAGGTTAGCGATCAGGCACTCCCCCCCATCAATCACCACAACCAGCATGTGCTCCAAGCCCTGGATTTCACTTTCTGCAGGCGGGTGGTACGAGACCTGATCGCATTCCAATTCCCCATCTCCAGTGAGCAGGGCACCCACACTCACACCCTTAGCGCAGGCGGCAAGGATGTCTTCGTTCAACTGCTGGAGGGCATTATCGCCCATCACCAGATAAATCTCCGTCTCCGCTTTCTGGATCATCTGGGAAGCGTAGGAGTAGATTGCCTCCTGCCCGCCGATCGACCACAGAGATTCCTCAGCCGGTGAATCATAGATGTCAGCCAGGTTACCCAGCAGATTGTCGATCAGCTGCCGGTGCTGGTGGTCGTATCTTTCGAGCAGCTGTTCGGGTGGCAGGGGCCGGTAGATGGTTGCACGCTTATCGCCAGATTTTAATACCGCTCCACGCGCATGCAGGCGCCCCAGGGCCTCGTAGACCATGGAGCGCGGCACACCCGTTCGCTTGCTGAGCTGGTATCCATTAGCAGGACTTTCTTTCAACAGCGCCAGGTAGATCTTGCCCTCGTATTCCGTTAATCCCAGCGCCACCAAATCAGATAATAATGTCATGGTAAATAATAGTAATCCGTAACCGAACTACTATTATTTTAATCGAACAGATGGGCTGTGTCAATCGCTGACTGCGTTTTGTTTGGAGATTAGTTCCTGGTACAAGTCCCGAATCTGCCGGGCGATGATCTCCCAGCTGAACTCCTGGGCCAAGGCGGCAGCTTGCTCTCCCAACTGGTCGCGCAGTGACTTATCCCGGATCAGATCGCTCAGCCGTCCCGCCAGGGCTTCAACATCACTGGAAGGCACCGTGTAACCAGTAACCCCATCCTGAACCAGGTAGGCCAACCCTCCAACCTGGGAGGCGACCACGGGCGTCCCACAGGCCATGGCTTCCAGAGCCACCATACCGAATGACTCGTAATGGGATGGGACGACCACCGCTTCGGCTGCAGAATAATAATATGGCAATAAATCCTGGTCCCTTTTTCCGAGGAAGGTGACCAGGTCATCCAGTCCATGCAGGTGGCACAGATCTTTCAAACGCTTCATTTCCGCGGTCTGGTTTTCGGGAGTCGAATCAGGATCCCCCCCGATCACCGCCAGGCAGAAAGATAGCTCTTCAACATCGTCATTGCGGCGCATATAGGCGATGGCTTCTATCAAGGTATCAATGCCCTTCAAGGGTTCGATGCGACCCACGTACAGCAGGACCTGGTCGCAGGGTGGGATGCCGATCACTTCTTTGGCTTCATCTTCCGGGATGGGGTAAAAATGGCTCAGATCGACGCCGGGTGGGATGATGCCGATCTTGTCCACCTCCGCCTGGTACAGCCATTGAATCTGCGCTTTCTCGGCCACCGTGGCGGCGATGATGCAGTCGGCCTCCTGCAGGATACGTTTCTCCCCGGACAGGCGGTAATCGCCGTCCACCTCTTCATCGGGTCGTGCGACGCGCTGCCGCATGAGGCCCAGGGTGTGGAACATCTGGATGACGGGTAAATTCCACAACCGTTTGAGCTCCAGGGCTGCCAGGCCGGACATCCAGTAGTGGCTGTGGATCAGGTCGTACTCCAGGCTTTTGAGACTGGTGAAGG
>JGI24024J18818_10000897_pt1 | contig 11853 bp, 13 predicted proteins | sample Cruoilmetagenom2_FD_18818 | JGI IMG/M metagenome (IMG submission 18818) | reverse complement strand
ACACCCGTTCCCATACCGAACACGGAAGTTAAGTTCTTTTGCGCCGATGGTAGTTGGGGGTTTCCCCCTGTGAGAGTAGGACGTCGCTAGGCACTGAAAGACCGGTACCGAAAGGTATCGGTTTTTTTGTGTTCACTTTTAGGAGAAAAGACAAAAAGTCTATGTTTGTTGAGCATTACGTATCAACGTCAGAAAGAGCTCCAGAATCATTCTCATGGCCATCTAAAATTCATGTATAATATAACCATATTGTATGTACGAGGGAGTGTAAGATGGGAAAGAGACCAATTGTGGATCAAATGGTTAAATTTTATGAAAGTCGTCCCGTATCTTTTCATGTACCGGGGCATAAGCACGGATTATTATCGGAATTACCTCGCGCTTTTCGAGATGTGATGAGGTTTGATTATACAGAATTAAGTGGGTTAGATGATTACCATCATCCAGAAGAAGTGATTAGCGAAGCCCAAATGCTATTAGCTCAGGTATATGGAGCAGAAAAGAGTTACTTTCTTGTAAATGGTTCCACTGTTGGTAATTTAGCAATGGTGTATGCCACTTGTGTGGAAGGGGACACTGTTTTGGTACAACGCAATGCGCATAAGTCCATTTTCCATGCACTAGAATTAGTGGGAGCGAGTCCAGTTTTTTTAACGCCTGAATGGGATATGGAGACTCAGACAGCAACACATATTAGTTACGATACATTGCATTCTGCAATTGAACAATATCCAGATGCCAAATCATTAATTCTTACGCATCCTACGTATTACGGTGTGACAAATCCAGGTCTAAAGGATATTATCGAGCTTGCGCATGTTGCTCAAATACCGGTTCTAGTAGATGAAGCACACGGAGCACATTTCATTGTTGGAGGAGAATTCCCGGTATCCGCTCTTGAAATGGGTGCGGATGTTGTTGTACAGTCTGCACACAAAACTTTACCTGCGTTAACTATGGGTTCATATCTACATATTCAATCAAACCGAGTGTCTGCGGATAAAATTAATCGCTATTTGCGCATGCTGCAATCCAGTAGTCCTTCTTATTTATTACTTGCATCCTTAGATGATGCCAGAAGTTATATCGAAGCCTATTCGCAGGTTGATCATCATGCTTTTATTCAAGCGAGAAATCAATTTNTAGAAGGATTAAAATTAATAAAAAGGTTAGAAGTTATTGAAGTGAATGACCCATTGAAGTTATTGTTACGTGTTCCAGGCTACTCAGGTTATACGTTTCAAAAACAAATAGAGTCTCGTGGCATATACTGTGAGTTAGCAGACACGAAGCAAGTTCTTCTTGTTCTTCCACTTTTGAAAAGAAAGCATCAATTCCCTTTTGCTGATATCCGTTTAGGGATAAAAACTGCTGTAGACCATTTAGCAAAAGTGCCATTAGATGAAGTAAGTCTTGATTATTCACATCATCTACCAGCTCACTCGACTTTATTTCTTCCTTATAAAGAGGTTGCGCAACAAAAAACAGAGATGATTCTTTATACTAAAGCAATGGGACGTATATCTGCAGGGATGGTTATCCCCTATCCTCCAGGTATCCCGTTATTGATTCGTGGGGAAAAAATAACGACTACAAAATTAGAAATGCTTGCTGATTATTTAGCAAGTGGTGCAACGATACAAGGTGAGCATGATTTAAGCCGAAAACTGTTGCTTGTCTTGGAGGAGGAAACACAATGAGTTATACAGGATTTTTTATTACGATTGAAGGACCTGAAGGAGCCGGAAAGACTACGGTAATGAAAGATGTAGTTGAAACACTCCAGTCTGAAGGTTATGATCTTATATCAACGCGTGAGCCAGGTGGTATCCGGATTTCAGAAAGAATCCGTGAAGTTATTTTAGATAATGATTTGATTGAAATGGATGGCCGTACGGAAGCCTTACTGTATGCAGCGGCAAGAAGGCAACATTTAGTTGAAAAAATTGTTCCCGCACTTTCTGAAGGCAAAATTGTCTTATGTGACCGTTTTGTAGATGCTTCGCTTGCTTATCAAGGGTATGCACGTGGGCTAGGCATTGATGAAGTGTTATCTATTAATGAATTTGCGATTGGGAAACTAATGCCGAATCTCACACTTCTATTTGACTTAGATCCAAAAATTGGACTAAGTAGGATTGCAAAACACGATAATAGGGAAATGAACAGATTAGATGTGGAGAGTTTAGAATTCCACGAAGCAGTACGAGAAGGATATCAACAGGTTATAAAACGGTATCCGAACCGTATACATGTAATAGATGCATCTAGAACGCAGGAAGAAGTAACAAAAGAGGTTCTGAATGTTCTGAAAAAAACTCTTGTTTCACGTATGAATTGAAAGTTCTATTCATGCTATAATAATAGGAAGAAGAATANNTAAAGGGGTTGAGCTTATGAAGTTAATCGTAGCTGTTGTTCAAGATCAAGATAGTAACCGATTGTCAAATGCTCTAACGAAAGGAGACTTTCGTGCAACGAAATTAGCGAGTACGGGTGGATTTTTACGATCTGGAAATACCACGTTCTTAATAGGAACGGATGATGAGTTAGTCGAAAAAGCGTTGGGTTTAATTCGTGAAAACTGTCGTTCTCGTGAACAGATGGTTGCTCCCGTATCTCCGATGGGAGGAAATGCGGATTCCTATATTCCTTATCCAGTAGAAGTAGAAGTTGGTGGCGCAACCATTTTTGTGTTACCAATTGAACAGTTCCATCATTTTTAAAACACGGAGGTTGATTTTAAATGAAAATTAACCAAGACGTTCGTGTAGGTTTAGACAAGTTACGTAAAGATTCTTCGCAACAGATTCAGCCTGCAAATCGATTTGGACAATTAGTCACTAAACAAGAACATCGAATGCAGACGGAACAAATGACTCGGCTGCTGGGTGACATTTCAACAGCAGGTGACCGATTAGCTAGGTCAAGGAATCTACGTGAAATGGCTAAGTTTAAAATGTTGGTTAAACGTTTTTTATCAGAAGCAGTTGATTACGGAATGGGTTTAAAACAATCCCATACTTGGAATCGCTTTGGCGAAGGAAGACGTTTGAAAATTGTGGAGACCATTGACGAGAAACTGGTTGAACTTGCGCAAGAAATCTTGACTCAAGAAAAAGAATCAATTGATTTGCTAGATAAAATAGGTGAAATTAAAGGGTTGTTAATCAATCTTTACACGTAAAATCCCGTGTCTTCCGGATGTCCGGAGCACGGGTTTTTTAAAAATTCGAAAGGGTGAGCAAAAAATATGCATACGATGTCCGAAGTTATTAATATGCAACCTGTTGTGATGAGACAACTTCAAATGGTTTTCCAAAAGAATCGTGTGGCTCATGCATACCTTTTCGAAGGAAGTAAAGGTACAGGTAAACAAGCGGTAATGCGTGCATTTGTAAAACTTCTATTATGCGAACAACCTCAACAAAATGTTCCATGTGAAACGTGTCGTGGGTGTAGAAGGTTTGATTCTGGGAATCATTCGAATTTCATTCAAATAGAACCAGATGGACAAGATATTAAAAAGGATCAAATTTTACAATTGATATTTGAAATGAATAAAACTGGCCTTGAGGCTGGTCGAAAGATATATGTCATTCATCAAGCTGATCGTTTAAATGCTTCAGCCGCGAATACGTTGCTAAAGTTTTTGGAAGAACCTGAGGGACAAGTCCTAGCTATTTTGTTAACTGAAAAGCCACATGCGATATTACCGACGATTCGCTCACGAACACAGCATCTTTCATTCCCTTCTATACCAAGAGAAGAGCGAATGAAAGCGTTAGTAGAACAGGGTTTAACAACATCTATGGCATCAACGGTTTCTATGGTGACGAACGACTTGGATGAAGCTTTTCGGTTAGGAAAAGATGAGCAGTTTGCACGGGCGCGAAAAACAGTGTTAAAATTAGTAGGAGTAGCTGAAACAAATGTTCATGAAGCAATGATTAGTGTACATGAAGATTGGCTACCCATATTTAAAGAAAAAGAGGAAACAGAGCTGGGGTTGGATTTGTTACTTTTCGCATACCGCGACTTAGTAGCTGTGAAAGCAAATCCTGAGGCAGCGTGTACGTATCCGGACTTTATGTCTTTTTATCAACAACGAGCTCTTCATGTTACATTTGAGCAATTGTCCGATAAAATACAGGCAATTTTAAAAGCGAAGCAACAATTGCATCGCAATATGAACCGGACGCTGTTAATGGAACAGCTAATGCTGAANTTGCAGGAGGGATTTTCGTTTGTATAATGTGGTAGGAGTTCGCTTTAANAAAGCGGGTAAAATATATTATTTCGATCCGACTGATTTTGCTTTGGAAAAAGATCAGTATGTCATAGTTGAAACAGCTAGAGGTGTGGAGTACGGTAAGGTAGTCGTACCCATCAAGCAAGTGGAAGAAAACGATGTTGTGTTACCACTTAAACAAGTTGTTCGACCAGCTGATGAGCGAGATCGTCTTCAAGTAGACGAGAATCAAACGGAGTCGAAACGTGCATTTGAGTTAGGAACAGAGAAGATTGTTGAGCATGTGCTTGATATGAAGCTTGTAGATGTTGAATATACATTTGATCGTAACAAGATCATTTTTTATTTTACTGCAGAGGGTCGTGTTGACTTTCGTGATTTAGTTAAAGATTTAGCTTCTGTTTTCAGAACACGAATCGAACTTCGTCAAATTGGAGTACGAGATGAAGCGAAAATGCTTGGTGGTATTGGACCTTGTGGGCGTATGCTTTGTTGTTCCACTTTTTTAGGTGATTTTGAACCAGTGTCCATTAAAATGGCGAAAGATCAAAGTTTGTCATTAAATCCATCTAAGATCTCGGGGTTATGCGGTCGGTTAATGTGTTGTTTAAAATATGAAAATGATGAGTACGAGACAGCAAAAGAACTTATGCCAGATATGGGCTCGCGTATTTCTACGCCTGATGGTGCTGGTAAAGTGGTTGGATTAAACTTACTTGAACGTATTTTACAAGTTGAAATTTTCGAACAGCAACGTGTGCTTGATTATACACTTGAAGAAATTATGCAACATGCAGCACAACCAGTTCAAATGACCGAACAATGAGGTGATTTCTTGAAAGAACGTAATTTCTTAGACACGGTCATGGAATTTGAAAAGCAACTAGAGTCTTTGCAAAAACAATTTCATGCATTAAAAGAATTTGTTGCTTTAATGATGGAAGAACACCAGTCATTAGAGCAAGAAAACCATAATCTCCGAACTCGTCTGGATGCTATTCATTTAGCGGAAGAAGAACTCCGGAAACAATCGGAACTAGATGATAAACGCTTGAGTCATCTTGACATTGGTGAAGGGTATGATAATTTAGCGCGATTATACCAAGAAGGTTTCCATGTGTGCCATGTACACTTTGGAAGTTCGAGAAAAGGCGAAGACTGTTTGTTTTGCCTATCTTTTTTAAATAAACAAAACGTGTAACGAAAGGCTGATTCCACTAGTTATAGTGGAGGTCGGTCTTTTGTTATGTCGGAGGATGGATAGCATGGAAATACAATTAAATGAAGACGAAAGACTAGATTACTTACTCGCTGAACAACTTAGAATTATACAAAGCCCATCCGTTTTTTCTTTTTCGTTAGATGCAGTGTTATTGGCGAAGTTTGCCTATGTGCCAAGTGCACAAGGAAAGATTGTTGACTTATGTACAGGAAATGGTGCCATTCCATTGTTTTTAAGTGCACGTACAAAAGCATCTATTATTGGAGTGGAGCTTCAAGAACGGTTAGCAGACATGGCTAAAAGAAGTATCCAATACAACGATCTTCAAGAACAAATCAAAATTATTGAAGGAGATGTAAAAACGATTCCTACACAATTAGGGATTGAAAAATACGATGCGGTGACATGCAATCCACCTTATTTCCCTGCACACGAAGCAAGTGATAAAAATTTAAAAGAACATCTTGCAATTGCTCGACATGAACTCTATTTAACGTTAGATGAAGCAGTTGAGTCTGCCAGTCGATTATTAAAACAAGGTGGGAAAGCTTCATTTGTTCATAGACCGGGTCGTTTTCTTGACCTAGTGACTGCAATGAGAGCGAATCGTCTTGAACCGAAGCGGATAAGATTTGTTTATCCAAAAATGGGGAAAGAGGCGAACACTCTTTTAATAGAAGGAATAAAGGATGGAAAACCCGATTTAAAGATTCTACCTCCATTATATGTTTACAATGAACGAGGAGAATATACAGAAGAAGTACGGGTGATGCTGTATGGAAATGAATAAATTGCATACGTTTTACGTGTTGGAGTGTGCAGATGGAAGCTTTTATGCTGGTTATACCAATGACCTGGAGAAACGCATTCATGTACATAATAGTGGAAAAGGGGCTAAATACACACGGGCGCGATTGCCTGTATCGTGCATTTATAGTGAAACCTATGAAACCAAACCACTGGCCATGAAAGCGGAGTATGCATTTAAACAGTTAAGAAAAGCGGATAAAATCATTTATATGACAAATGAAGAGAGAGGTGAGGACGACGAATGAAATCACAAAAAAGTTTTTCTCAACCGAATAGCATGGGCACATTATATTTAGTGGCAACACCTATAGGGAATTTAGAAGATATGACAGTAAGGTCGATTCGCATGTTAAAAGAAGCGGATATGATTGCTGCAGAGGATACCCGAAATACAAAAAAACTTTGTAATTACTTTGAGATCGATACACCATTAATGAGTTACCATGAACATAATTTAGAATATGGTGGAGATAAGATTCTCGATTTGTTGAGAAATGGCAAAACAATTGCATTAGTTAGCGATGCTGGTTTACCTTGTATATCAGATCCAGGGGCAGATATTGTTGCGAAAGCAGTTGAGGAAGGAGTGGCTGTTGTCCCTATTCCTGGTGCGAATGCAGCACTTAGTGCATTAATTTCCTCCGGACTTTCAACTGTATCATTTTCTTTTTATGGATTTTTACCTAGACAAAAAAAAGAGAGAAAAGTAGCACTTGAGGCAATTAAATATAAAACAGAAACGATGCTTTTATATGAAGCACCCCACCGTTTAAAAGAAACACTACGTGATGCAGTGAACATTCTCGGACCTACACGAAAAGTAGTGTTAGCTCGTGAACTTACAAAGAAATTTGAAGAATTCGTTAGAGGGACTTTACAAGAAGCAGTGAGTTGGGCTGAAAGTGAAGAAGTTCGGGGAGAATTTGTAATCGTCTTAGCTGGTGCTTCAGAAGAGGAAAAAGAAGTAATTGAACATTGGTGGGAAACACTATCAATAACCGAACATGTAAATCATATAATGAATGTACAGGATGTTTCATCGAAAGAAGCAATTAAAATCGTTTCAAAAGAGCGTCAGGTGTCTAAACGAGATGTCTATCAAGAATATCATGTAATGGAGGAAGAAAATCCGGAATGACAGTGTCATTCCGGATTTTTCTAAGATGAATCTTATTTTTTAATATTTGTTTGAATTTCTTTAACTAACATTTCAGCGCCTTCAGCGCTTAAAATTAATTTACCGCCTACTAAACGTAGGTTATCATCTGATACTTCACCAGTTACTACACAAGTCATATTTGGTAGATATTTTTTTAAGATGATTTTATCGTCATCCACGTAGATTTCCAATGCATCTTTCTCTGCAATACCTAATGTACGGCGAAGCTCTATTGGAATAACTACACGACCTAATTCGTCAACCTTACGTACGATACCTGTTGATTTCATGAAAAGCACTCCTCTAACTCTCTAATGTAATTCGTCAAATTTCGACATTTCTCTCTTGTCTGTTATTAATCATACCAACTCTTGCCATATACGTCAATAATTATTGTTTTGACTTCAAAGTATTGAATGATAATAAAATGATAATTTATTGTATTAATGCAATATAATTAATAGTATTTTACAGTCTGACGAAAAACTTTTACAAAAAATGATAGTAATTGGAATAAGTTATACAATAACAATGATTCGACATAATTCGCGAAACTTCCATCATTGAAACAAGACAACTACTCAGATAGAATAGAGATACTATATTTTTTACTGTGAGAGGACGAATCCTTGTGAGCGATCAAAGAAAATCTTTCTATATTACTACTCCAATTTATTACCCGAGTGGAAAATTCCATATTGGTACTGCGTATACGACAGTTGCCTCGGATGCAATGGCTCGTTATAAGCGATTAAGAGGATATGATGTACGGTTTTTAACTGGTATGGACGAACACGGGCAAAAAATTCAAGAAAAAGCAACTGAATCTGGAAAAGATCCACAGAGTTATGTGGATGAACTTGCAGAAGCAGCAAAAAAAGTATGGGATTTAATGGATATATCTCATGATGATTTTATTCGTACAACAGAAAGCAGACATAAAGAGGGCGTAGAAAAAATATTTCAAACGTTTCTAGATAATGGTGACATTTATAAGGGAGAATATGAAGGTTGGTATTGCACACCTTGTGAATCTTACTATACCGAAAAACAATTGGAAAATGGAAACTGTCCAGACTGTGGGCGTCCTGTGAAAACGGTTAAGGAAGAATCCTATTTCTTCAATATGAAAAAGTATGCAGATCGTTTATTAGAATATTATCAAGATAATCTAGAATTCATAGAACCTGAATCTAGAAAAAATGAAATGATCAATAACTTTATTAAGCCTGGATTAGAAGATCTTTCTGTTTCCCGGACTTCGTTCGATTGGGGCATCCGTGTTCCAGGAGATGAAAAACATGTAATCTATGTGTGGGTTGATGCACTCTCAAATTACATTACGGCTCTCGGTTACAAGTCAAACGATGAATCTTTATTCAATAAATATTGGCCTGCTGATGTTCATGTGGTTGGGAAAGATATTGTTCGTTTCCATACCATTTATTGGCCGATATTCTTAATGGCCCTAGATTTACCGTTACCGAAGAAAATATTTGCTCATGGATTTATAATGATGAAAGACGGCAAGATGTCAAAGTCAAAAGGAAACGTTGTCTATCCAGAAATTTTAGTGGATCGTTATGGACTCGATGCTACGCGTTATTTCTTACTTAGAGAGTTACCTTTTGGAGCGGACGGGGTTTTCTCACCTGAAGCGTTTGTAGAGCGTACGAATTTTGACTTAGCCAATGATTTAGGCAATTTATTAAATCGTACGGTTTCAATGATGAATAAATATTTCGATGGAATTATACCAGTAGAGGATAATGAGGCCACTGAGTTTGATGTAATTTTGCAAAATCAAGCGAAGGAAGTAAAAGAAAGATACGAAGCAAACATGGAAAAGATGCAATTTAGTATCGTGCTAAGCGACGTATGGTCTCTGATTTCTCGTACCAATAAATATATCGACGAAACACAACCTTGGGTTCTTGCTAAATCAGAAGAAGATAAGCGAAAGCTTGGTTCTGTAATGTGGAATTTAGCGGAAAGCCTTCGTCAAACGGCTGTTTTAATACAACCGTTTATGACCAATGCTCCAAAACAAATTGTGGAACAATTAGGGCTTTCTCCTGAATCACTTACGTGGGATTCCTTAGATGTCAGTACGACTATTCCGGTAGGAACAAAAGTAGTTGAGAAAGGCGTACCAATTTTCCCTCGATTAGAGGTAGAGCCTGAAATCGCCTATATTCGTGAACAGATGCTAGGTTCAGTAAATCCATTACCAGAAGTTAATGTAGAAAAGGAAATACCGAATGAACCTGAAATTTCAATTGAAGATTTCTTAAATGTAGACTTAAGGGTTGCTACTGTATTAGCGTGCGAAGCAATACCAAAAGCGGATAAATTACTGAAGCTTCAGTTAGACCTTGGGTATGAACAACGTCAAGTAGTATCTGGTATAGCCAAACACTATACGCCAGAAGAACTGGTCGGCAAAAAAGTGATTGTGGTAGCGAATTTAAAACCAGTTAAACTTCGAGGAGAATTATCTCAAGGGATGATTTTAGCAGGAGAAAATGATGGCTACTTAACCTTAGCAACAGTCGATCCAAAACTTGAAAATGGTGCAAAAATAAAATAAATTATATGAAAAGCCCCTTTAGAATTTTCTAAAGGGGCTTTTTAGTTGAAGTAATCTAGCTAACCGTGCTATCTTAAAAGAACGTTTTGGGTTTGATGGTTCGTTTTGGATAGAATAGTATTTGTTTCCTTGCCAAATAAAGGGCAAATAGTAATGCTTGTCTTACAATGTATATGACTATGTCATCATATTGTAATGTAATTGAGATGTTAATAAATCATAATATGCTCTAAAATGATAACAGTGCGAGGAGAATTCGTATGTACATCGATACACATGTCCATTTAAATGCTGAACAATATAATGATGATTTAGAAGAAGTTATAAACCGAGCACTAGATGCGGGCGTAAAGCAAATGGTTGTCATTGGGTTTGATCGGAAAACAATAGAAAGAGCAATTGCTTTAGCTGAACAATATGAATTTATTTTTGCGGTTGTAGGCTGGCACCCTGTTGACGCCATCGATTGCACAGAGGAAGATCTCAATTGGATTGAAAGTTTGGCAAAGCATGAAAAAGTGGTCGCCATTGGAGAAACCGGTTTAGATTATTATTGGGATAAGTCACCAAAAGAAGTGCAGCAGGAAATCTTTCGAAAACAAATTCAGTTGGCGCAACGTGTTAACTTACCTATTGTTATTCACAATAGGGATGCAACAGAAGATGTGATTCGAATCCTACAAGAAGAACATGCTGAAAGAACTGGTGGTGTGATGCATTGTTTTGGTGGAAGTGTTGAGACAGCAAAAGTATGCATCGAAATGAATTTCATGATATCTCTTGGTGGACCCGTAACATTTAAAAATGCAAAGAAACCAAAAGAGGTTGCAGCTGAAATACCTTTAGAATGGTTGATGATTGAGACAGATGCTCCCTATTTATCCCCTCATCCACATCGCGGAAAACGCAATGAACCCTCTTTAGTGCCTTTAGTTGCGGAAGAGATTGCCCGTTTAAAAGATGTCCCTGTTGAGGAAATAGCCCGAGTTACATCCGAAAATGCAAAAAGATTTTTTCGATTATCTGTTTAAAATACGGTAATCTATCCAATACTTGGCATATGGAGGATTCTTTCAGCCTGAATAGTATGACTAATTGCTATGGGTTGACAGTTGATTTTTAAGTCTATATAATCACACGAGTGATAAGGAGGCGTTTTTCATGACAAAAAATTACGTGAAAAACCTGTTCTTTAAGACATTGAGGAATAAACAAGCAGGTATTGCTGTTATTGCAGTAGTCCTAATTGTTTCAGTACTATCAGCCGTTCTTTTTATAGGGACGAAAAATACCGTTGCACTTACATTGAACGGTAAACAACACGATATTAAAACACACGCAGATACAGTTGGAGACTTGTTAACAGAACATAACATACAAGTATCCGATGCTGATTTAGTTTCACCCTCAGTGAACGCTTTAATTGAAGAAGGTCTTTCGGTTAAGTGGGAGCAGGCAAATGAAGTGACGATTACAGTTGATGGACAAATAAAAACACATACGACAACTGCAGATCAAGTGAGTGAAATATTAGCAGAAGCAGGAATTGAAGTTTCTGAGAATGATAAGTTAAAACCTAAGCTAGATGCGAAGGTCGGACCTGATGCAAACATTTCGATTCAAAAAGCGTTTGAAGTAACACTTAAAGATGGCGCTAATGAGAAAAAGGTTTGGTCCACTTCGACTACGGTCGCTGACTTTTTAAAACAACAAGAGATTCAACTGAATGAATTCGATCGTGTCGAACAAAGAATGGAAGAACTTGTGATTCCAAACGATGTTATACAAGTTGTTCGCGTAGAAAAGGTCACCGATGTAGT
>JGI24024J18818_10000896_pt1 | contig 11860 bp, 10 predicted proteins | sample Cruoilmetagenom2_FD_18818 | JGI IMG/M metagenome (IMG submission 18818) | reverse complement strand
AATCTCACAAACGGAGATGTCCATGATATATCACCAGTTCAAGGCAATCTGCTCGAATGATAATATCACAGGGTCGCCTTTCCCCCATTCTTTATTCAATTTGAGATTATGGCCAAATGGGGATAAGTTGGAGTACCAGAACAAAGTCAAGTCAAAATCTTCCATATTTTTAAGGCAACACTCTCCCTGTGCCGGTCCAGGCCGGTTTTGATAACGTTTTAATGAACCAGTCTCAGCCAAACTAGGCCGACCGGTTTCTATTGTCAACCATTTAATCAGAAATTACCTATAGATACACTAATTATTCAAGGGGTAGGTGTCTCACTTTCATTGGCACAGAGGGGTTTTGACCTGTCGCCATATGCCTGAGTACGGCAAAGTTTCGGGGGTATAACTTTGCGGATACGGCTTTCATCTTCCTTGAAAAAGATTTTCATATTAAAAACCGCCTACCGTTCATTAAAACGCCAGAAAGGATAATCCAGAGCATATTCCGCAATCCGGCCCGGATTATTCTCGCGGCTGGCAGCAACCCACAACACGCTTTTGCGCTGCTGCTCAGTGACAGGTGATAGGGGGTTCCAATCCGGCATCAGAATCATGGCGTTGTCGGCACTATACTCAATATCGCCCGATTCCTTAAATGAACTCAAGTCAGGGCTTTCCCCATAACCACCACCTTTGCCACGTGTCAACTCGCTGACCACAAGAAAACAGGCGGATTGTTCGTCACGGATAGATTCAAATTGACGCAACCAGGAATCAATACCGGTACGACGTTCGATAAGATCTTTAAACGGCAGTTTATGCAAGCTGTCGATAACAATTAGTAGTTCATCTCTGCCGGTTTCATGTTTTATGAAATCGATATGCCGCCGCATGGTGTCTGCCGTAAGCTTGCGATCTGTCATCACCCGGAAATATTTAAGTATGCGTTCCAATTCGGTCCAAGCCTGTTCAAGGGTTTGGGTCTCTTTAGCATTTAAATTTCCCCGGCGGATTTTTTTTTCGGGAATACCGCTCAAACGCACCAAGGTCCTCAAATAGATCTTCTGGCGACCGTTTTCAAAATCGTAGTAGATCACCGGGATTTCGCGTCGGGCCACTTCCGTGGAAATTTGCATGAAAAAGCAGGATTTACCCGCTTTGGGCGGGCCGCCCATGATATTGATGCCGCGCAAGCCTTCCAGTGCGCCGTCAAATCGAGTAAATCCTGTTTCAATCCCCAGCAAGTCCTTACCTTTCTCTCTTTCCAGGAAGTCCATGAGTCGACGGCGTTCTTTCGCCACCGAAATAAAAGGCGAGAATGCCTGGGAACCTTTGACCATCTTGGACACCGCTTTTTTGGTATCCACCGTCTCATCGGTTGCCAGTTGGGCCAGATGGTAGCCCCGGTCCAGGTTTGACGGCCACGTTAAGATGCGCGCTTTAAACCCCAGACGAACAGCCAGGTTCCTCGCCGCCATTCGAGCTTCTGGAGCGTTGGTTACCATAAGGAAGATATGATTAATATCGGCCAGACGTTCCGGCACGAGTTCAGTCAAATCGTCGACCATGGGCACCGCAATGGCAGGATACCCAAGCTCTTTAAGAATGATTAGATTCAGTTCACCGTCTATGATAAATAAAGCACCGCCCTTGCAGCGATGGATTTCCTGGGCGTTGAAAACTTTGAATTCTCCCTTGGCGAAATCTTCATTACCATGCCAAAAGTCATCATTTTCATACTCCGGCATAATGCAATGGGCGGCATAGGCGTATCCATTGTCCTGGACATAGGGATAGATTATATAGCGGCCGTTGAAACCCACCTTCATCTCCTTGATAACCGCCGGGGAAACACCGAACTCGGCAAAGTATTCGAGTTGATCCTGCCCCAGGAGAGAAGTAAATTGCACTATTTCGTCCTGCAGATTTTTGCTGGGGTAACTGGCATTGACCACATACCCCTCATCTTCGGGATCAAAGCCCGGCACCTTGCTCGACTCAATGCCCATCAGTTGTGCGAAATGGAAGTGAAATCCCCCCGGCACACAACGCTGCTGACACCGAAAATACCCTCGAAAATAGCTATCCGGATTGAGATGAACACTAAGGGTACCCTGTTTTTTTATTTCTTGCGCTTTGCAAAAAGGACAGGGCGCAACCAATTGATGCCCTTTCATAACTGCATCGGGCAAATACGCGGTATAGAAGGCTTTGATTTTTTCAAATGGAATCATAACAGCACCTTTTGCAATGGATCGTCATCTTATTGTAGTTGTTGATAAAAATCAAGTAAATCGACTTCGATGAGGATCAAGACCAAAAAACATCGCTTTTTAAGTAAAACACGTTTGATCAGTTGTAGGGTGGGCACCGTCACCACTATTTCCAGATGGATTGTTTGCATTCTGATAAAAGACACTATGCCAAATCCTTTTGAGGGTTTGAGTAAACCTCAACCGTTAAAAAAATCCCTTTCTGGATACCGGTCCAGGCGAATCACAGACGAACATAGATTTGTTTATAAAATTCATGATGCAATTCAAATTGCTCAACTACATTTCCAGTACTAATCCTTTTTAGTATATTAGCCATAATTCGAGATGCCTATCGAAAAAGCACAGAAAAAAACAGGTTGATTTATAATGGATATGGAGTAAGATACCAGAACAAGCAAAGATGTTGAACTCTTCGTATGGCAACCCGTAGCGCGAAATTGCCCATAATTTTGGTTGGCCTATAACCAAACCTATGTGTTTTTGATTTTATCGCCCAGAAACCCGCCTTTAGGGCTTATAATCTGCAAAGAGACATGATATTTGACATAATCAGGTGGCTGATCCGAATTAGATTTGCCGGTAACTTGAAGGGCATTTAGTAACAATAATATATCCCAAGTTTGGCTCAATCAACTCGAATGATAATATCACAGGTCACCTTTCCGCCGATTTTTATTCGATTTGGAATAATGGCCTGGTGGGCATATGTTGGAGATAGTACAGATTCTATGCCCAATACCATCACCCCAAGATATTGTATAGTCATAAAAATATAAAACGTAAACTTTAACAAACGCACCACGCTTTTTAATGGAACTTATATTCGACATTGTTGAAATATTCAGATCAGTCCGGATTCAATATCATTAAATTCCAGTCTATTGAAACAAGCATTTCAAATTCTGCTTTTATGAGTAATGTCTTGTGAAAACTTATAGTCGAAGTCTATAGGGCTTGAAGTTACGGGACAGGCAAACTAGTTCCTCATCGAATATGAACATCATTTCAGTTCATTAAATACACAAAATTGTCTTTCGTCACCGCTGCGGTTTTGACAATTGACTTTCAAAACCTGCTGTCTGCTCTACAGCGAGCACAAAAGCAATACCTGTGCCTGGTTCGCTAAACCGTCCTGCCTCTTTAATGGCGGATAGGACTGGATCAACCATTTCACCGTCCGCTAGAAAGATGACCACATCCGTACGGATATCCAGGCTCAGGCCGAAAAATGTTTTCGCCTCTTTAGCACCTGTGCCCGAAGCGGATATGATTGTCGCTCCAGTAGCGCCTGCTTGTTTTGCCGAACTGACGACCATGTCGGTCAAGCCCGGCTTAACCATTGCAACGATGGATTTATACGCCATTTCGCACCCTCACTTTTCACCCGATTCCTTCCATATTGAAGCTTTGCTCTTATGGTCGGGCTTTGTTTTTTTATGTTTTACGGTTTCGTCGTCGCACTATCCACTGAGCCAATTGAGCATATCCCAAAACACTGATGATTGGAAATAGACTGGCAAACGCGATGAGCCCAAATCCATCCATAACTGGACTTCGACCCGGAATGTTGGATGCCAGCCCCAAGCCAAGGGCTGCAACCAAAGGAACGGTGACCGTAGATGTCGTCACTCCACCGGAATCATAAGCCAATGGAATAATCATCCGGGGTGCGAATACGGTTTGAATGGCCACGACTACGTATCCAGCAATAATATAAAGATGAAGCGGTGTCCCTGTGACGATTCGAAAAGTACCAAGTGTTATACCGATGGCAACCCCGATAGCAACCGCGATACGCAGGCCCCAGGATGAAACCGCTTTGCGCGAGGCTTCATGCGCTTTATGGGCCACAGCGATGAGGGAAGGCTCTGCTATTGTGGTGGAAAAACCCACTAAAAAGGAAAAAAGATAGACCCACCCATAGGCTGTCCAAGTTACCTTACCACCGTTCTGGGCACCCTCAACCAGCTGAAGCGCCATGGTTCTGCCAACTGGAAAAAGGGCCAAATCCAATCCACCAAGAAAGCAGGCCATGCCTACCAGGACTAAGCTGAAACCAAAAATAATTCTGCCCAGCCGAGGGATTGGTCTTTTAAGCACAAGGGTTTGAAATAATACCAGCAGCCCGAGAACCGGCAGCACATCTTTGGCTGTGGCCAGCAGCAGCATTATAGGATCAAAAAGAATTTCCAAATTTCACCTAAATTACGATCAATCCGAAAAACATGACGAAAATCATGGGGGTAAGAGACGCCAAAGCGATGAGGCCAAAACCGTCCGTCAAAGGGTCTCTGCCGCGTATAGTACGTGCAAGTCCCACACCCAAAGCTGTAACGAGTGGCACTGTGACAGTTGAGGTGGTGACTCCGCCCGAATCATAAGCTAATCCTACGATCTCCTTCGGCGCGAACAAGGTCATGAGCATAACCAGCACGTAACCGCCAATGATTAAGACCGGCAGGGACCAACCGCGTAGGATTCGCAATACCCCAAGAACAATCGCAGCACCAACGGAAAATGCCACAGTCAAGCGGACACCAAGAGCATAACGGTCTATCGAAGCAGAGATATTTTCAATAAGTCCCGCTTCAGCTGCGGCTTTAGCTCCCTCGCGCGCTACGGCTATAAGGGCTGGCTCGGCAACAGTTGTCCCCGCCCCTAAAGCAAAAGCGAAGAGCAGCAGCCAGAAGAGGCTACCTTTACGCGCAAATTCTTCTGCTAAGGTTTCGCCCAAAGGAAATAGACCGATGTCCAAACCGACGACAAAAAGGGCTAAGCCAACAATGACCAATCCCAATCCAGTTAAAATGGATAGAAGCTCTGGGAAGGGTTGATGCAAGACCATAGCCTGAAACAGAGCAATGACCGTTATGATAGGTGCCAAGTCACGGGAAGCCCCAAGAAGAGCTCGCCCTAAAGCTGCACTGGATTTGGTTAGGATTGCTAACGGCATGGATAGTTATTGTAACAAAATTGCATTGAAGACACTCCTTTTCATCAAAATGCCATTACTACACTGGCCAAACGGACGGTAGACAAATCCCCATAAAACATAGATCCTTGTCGGCCTTTCACAAAGCATACGTCAATCGGTTGATCGCGCTGGTAGAGTCGCACCGCAGAATTTACACTTCACCGGCTTTCTTTTTTGGCATGAAGAAACGATCTGGCCTCTTTTGAACGCTGGACATATGCTTTTAAGGCTAAGAAGGTTACGGAGAATTGCCGATATAAAAAATGGGTTCAAATCCTCGACTCCTTTTATATGCTTCGTACTCTCTACGCACAATATTCGCCATAATTCCGGCATTCCGAATTTTCAGGTTGCAAAAGACAACATGAGCAGTTTTGCTATACTCAGGATTCAGGGTTCCTTGCATGATACTTGAACCTCTGCATTTTTAACAATACCGATGATATTCTGCAATAAATTTCAGATTGGTTTTAGACACAAGATATTGTGGTGAGCCTTTTTATTACCAAACTGGTGATACATTGAGAGCATCATCAGTCTGCCAAAATTACAGATATCATCGTACTCTTTAGTCAACAATACTTGCATGATCGAAAATGTTTCAGGCCAAATTTATTCTTACCTATATTTTTGGTATCACTAATAAGGTTCATCCGGCTAATGAGTACCTTTGGTCCTGAAGATCGTTAACCCAGGTGACTACCAAGCGCATCCGCCATCCGGATGCCCTCTATGATGCCTTCGGGTGTCAAATCGAATCTCACGTTGTGCAAATAGCTTTGTTTGTTATCAAACACCGGATGAATGGCTGCATCCAATTCCCTGTCTGTAACGCCCTCCAGACCGATCTGCGCCAATGTGGTCGGCAGTCCGACAGATCTGCAGAATGCGTACACTTCGTCTATCAACAGCTGTGGTCTGGCTTCAAGGAATAACCCGGCCAGGGTACCGAATGCCACCTTTTCGCCGTGATAATATGCGTGCGTGCCTTCCAGATTGCAGAGACAGTCATGAATGCCGTGTGCGGTTGAGAGACCACCTGATTCGAAACCAAGGCCGCTGAGAAGGGTATTGGCTTCTACAATGCACTCAAGCGCTGGACTTACCACATTGTTTTCACAAGCGATCTTGGCTGTGCTGCCGTATGTTAAAAGGGTCTTGTAGCACGCATCGGCAAGGGACATGATGGCCCTGAGATTGAACCCGCCGCATACGTTTCGGAAATAGGATCGATCACAGGTCTCCGCTTCAAACCATGTTGCAAGAGCGTCGCCCATTCCGGAAACAAGAAACCTTGCCGGTGCTTCAGCAATGATCCTCGTATCCACCAGAACATAATCGGGATTGCTTGTGATGAAATAGTCGACGACCGAACCTTCGTTACTGTAGACGACACAAGCACTTGCGGTGGGTGCGTCTGTAGCGGCGATGGTAGGCGCTGCGATATATTTGACGTCCAATTGCCTGGCAACCACCCTGGCCGTGTCAATGGTCTTCCCACCCCCCATGCCGATGATGAAATCATAGACACCACCTCTTGCTATCTCGAGCACCCTGTTGATCTCATCCCAGGTGCACGCACCACTGAATTTCTCATATTTGATTTCGCATATACTTTTCCAGGTTGAAAGATTTTCCGGAATAATTCTCTTAACGGCCTTGTTCGTAGCGAGAATAAAAACTCTTTTCTTTTTAAGTTCTTCAATTTCCCCGAGATTTCGGAGAATATCCTTCCCCTGTATATAACACCCTGGGAAAAAGGCCTTTCGTATCATGGTTAACCCTCCCTTCTGAATATGTTGTGGTCAGGCGGCGTTCTACGCCGATGGCGGTGCCATACCAGAAAGCCAAATATCACTGGACTTGTGATCTATTGAGAGTATATTGCCCTAATAACATTGGAAATCTTACCTGAAATTAGACTTTCCAGCAAGGCTAAAATGTACAGATACCATCAAATCGATTGAATGGTGGCGACTGGTGATGTTGATACCGTATCTTTTAAAGGAAGAATCGTTCTTTGAAAATTAAATCAGATAGTATTCTGCAACCATTGAAGCTATGATTTCGCGGTCGCTGGAGGATATTTTGATAAAACGGACACCAATTACGTTATAGACGGTTTCATCAGAAATAAATTTATCCGACCACACGTTCTCACAAGTCACCGGCATCTCGTGATCTTCGGGATGTTTTAGGATGATTTGAAATTCATCATCGATTTCGATCGTTTCTGAGCACAAGATAAGGGTGCCGCCAACGCTGATGTTACTGGTCTCTCCCTTGATGGGTCCTTGGGGAGTCATCAGAATAACGGGCCAGCTTAATGGGATTCGGGGATGACGACGATTTTCAATTGCTGAATTCATATGTTTGATATCGCTGTTTCAGAATAAGCTTATAGTTAAGCCTGAAAACACAAATGGTCGATTGGACCGTGCAACTTTGTTTTAAGGAGCCACTCATTCACGATCCGAAAGATCCGATTTCAATTCTGGAGGCAATTTAAACTACCTTTAGCCAATGCCTGAATTACCTTTTTTTGTCGCAAACTAATCTCATCAAATCGGACGCCAATGGCCTTTTTATCTCGACGCACTATCTGTCCGGTGATGGCACAGCTGCGATTGAGTTTTGGAGAAGAGAGCGTGAGGATAATTTTCTGTCCATCTTTAAAGGATTGCTCCGTCTCGATATATGCCCCTCCCATACTGATATCCCGCAGAAAGCATTGGTACGTCCAGTCGCTTATGTCGTAATCCACAGCTACAAGGCATTCAAATCGATCATGCTTTCGCAAACTGGGCCGACAACTTTTTCTTTCATCAACCAGCCGTCTACTTGCAAGCAGGAGGGTCATGAGTGGTTTAGTAAACTCACGTCGAACCTCTTTGAAAGAATAATCGATGTCGATTAATACGTTTTCCCAAGCAAGGATTAGCAGAGCGGCGGATTCACCATTCCATGGCCCGACTTTGGCAGCAACCAACTCCCCATTGACAATGCTCATACGGCCGATGTCACCCTTAGCACTGATCTGCAACGTACAGTTGCGCTCCTCCAGCTCGAGCATCTGCAGAAAAGAGGGCAGGCTTAAACCGCGAACCTGGCCACCGTAATCGATGTGCAGTTCGGTAAATATCCGTTTGGTTAANAAGCTGATGTCCGTGGCCTGATCAAAGTGAACGGCTGTGGGTATCTGCTTTATTTTGGCGCGAAGCATCGGCGAGGCGTTGTTGGTCATGACGATGACGCGGATATCGTGGTATTGCTTTGCCACATGAGCCACCAATTCAAAACCGTCAATCTCTGACATATAAAGTTCGGTAATAACGATGTGAATTCGCCTTTGAGAGATGATCTCAAGAGCTGCCTTGCCACTCTTGGCAGATAGGACATTTAGAAAACCACCCTGGCTTTTCAGCAGTGCAACAAAAACCTGCAGCATAATCTCATCGTGATCCACAATTAATATGTTTTTCATCTGACGGTGCCTTATTTGGAACCAGCATGTGTTCGCAAACTCCACAGCTTTCTAAGGGGAATTGTCAAATTTATATCAAGTACGAATGGTGATTTGTTTATATATTACAAACGCAGCCCGTTGACATCAAAGCTTTTGAGCTGGAACATGATATTAAAAGATGTTGGACACAACAGAAATAATGGAGACGCGGATTCTTCAAGACAATCCAAGCTTTCTGGTTGATTAGTTCTAAGCAAACACAGATAGCCGGATTGGTCTGTGCTATGCCTTCTTGTCGATGTTGGACAGGCGCTCCGCCGCCTCCAACAACATTGCCACAGCTTCCCGTTGTTCGCTTGCGGTCATCAGGTTGACATCGACATCGAGNCGCACGTGCGGCATCTTCGCGCGAATTGGCTGTCTTCCTTCGCTCAAATTCTCATACAGATCGATGACTCGGTGCGTGGAGACCGGGTGGGAAATACCCTTAACCTCGATTTGCCCTTCTATTTGGCATTCGATCTGATCTTTGANGTGCGCGTAAGTCTCGTAAGAGATGAGGATTTCACTCGGAGGGCACGCCGTCTCGAGCCGTGCGGCAAGGTTCACACCGCCACCGATTATCGTGTAGTCCATTCGATCTTCGCTGCCAAAATTTCCGACGGTACAGACGCCGGTGTTGATTCCCATCCGGCACTGCAAAGGTTTTTCTAATCCCGATTCCATCCATATGCTTTCCAGCTCCCTCATGCGCTTGCGCATTGCGATGGCCATGGTGACACAGGCGATTGCGTCTTCTTTGACGCCGAGCGTCTCGGGATCACCAAAAAAGATGACGATGGCGTCGCCCACGTACTTGTCGATGGTCGCACCGTGAGCGGCCGCGATCTCCGACATTTCGGTCAAATAGTGATTGAGCAGGTGTGTCAAATCCTCGGATTCAAGCCTATCGGTTGTTTTCGTGAAGTCGACTATGTCGGAGAAAAACACGGTTAGTCGTTTGCGCTGACTGTCCAGCTTGACTTCCTGTTTCCCGGCAAAAATCGAGTTGTAGACCTGCGGAGAAAGGTATTTCGCCAGTTGATTGGAGAGCTGTTGCAGAGCATTCGACTTCTTTGTGAGCTCCTCTTCGCGCTGCTTCAGATCCGTAATGTCGGAGTAAATTGCGACAGTTCCGCCATCCCCGGTCTTGCGTTCNGTGATCAGAATCCACTGACCACCACTACGTTGCTGGATCCGTGGTTCACCTGGATTATGATGAAGCGCCAAACGGTCTGCCACCCACTCGTCTATACGGTCTTCTGCATTAACAATGTGTCCATTCTCGGCCGCTGTCCGAATGATCGTTTCGAACGCCGTTCCCGGTTCAATGTCGATGTCCGCATTCGGGTAAAGCAATTCCTTATACCTGGTGTTACAAAGCACCAAGCGGTCCTCGGAATCGAAAAACACGAAGCCTTCAGATGAATTTTCAATGGCATCGACAAGCCTTCGACGTGCTGTTTCAATGTCGCGCAAATTGCTTTCTTCAACTTCGATCGCGGTATCACGAAAAACGACCAGGGACTCTGCCATGCGGCCGATCTCGTCACCGCTGCCGGGTTCCGGCAAAGGCGCTCTGAGGTTGCCCCCGGCAATCGCGAGCATGCTGTCGCTGAGCGCGGTTAGCCTGGCAATCAAGTTACGCCCAACATAGAGCCACACGATGAGCAAGGAGCTCACGAGACTCAGAACAACGACGCCGATCAAAATATTCCGGTTGAGCGTCTGGATCGCCGCAGCCTGAAGGTTTGCTTCCTCTATCTCCGCATTCGCACGATTTACCAAGAAATCTACATTGTAGGTTAAAAATTTTGACATTCGTACGTTGACAGCCAAAAGCTCTTCAGCCTCGGTGATAACGGCCAATTCATCCTTTCTGACCTGCGAGAGACTTTTCGATCCCACTGTTAAGCCCTCAAGTATCGTGACTTGTTTATATAGACGCCTTTGCGCGCGTTTTGAAACGGCTTGACAGACCTCATAAAGTTCCCTGAGAGATTTATTCAGGGGAAATATCAGGACATCAATACGTTCAGTGGTATCAGCGTCTGTGATTTTCAGGAGGTTGTTGTGGATTGAGTCGACCAGAAGCGCGGCCCTTTGTTGTGGAATCAAGCCAATTATCGAATTCACAAGGCGCGCCTTTTCGTTTGTCGATTGGTTTGCTTCGGTTGTTTTCTGATTCCTGCTCCAATCCGCAATCTGAGAATCGAGTATGCGCTCACTAGGCGACAGCAGTCGCTGCGCTATATCATTAGCCCTGGTAAGCTCGCGGATCAGTTTTTTTTCGCGTGCGACAATGGAAAGCCTTTTTTTTAAAAGCTCATCCAAATTCGCGAGATTTTGGGTCATGTCGGCGACCAATTTCTCGACTTGGGCCGTCGCTTCTTCTTCCTCTTCTGTCTTATAGCTTCTGTTGCGCTGCAAAAGCGGCTCAAGCTGTGCGATTTGTGAGGAGATTTCATTTGAAACTTCGATCCGTTCGCTATCGGTGTTCACAACCAACAGGGCAGGTGCCGCGCGCACGATGCTTTCCACGCGCCGTGACAGCTCCAGCCAAGACAGAGCATCGGGCACGCGCTGCTCAGTGATCTTGTTGAGCGCGCCGCCAACCTGCGATAGAGAATACAAACCAGAGGCCGCGGCGACCAGTGAGAACATAGAAATTCCTAGAAACGCAAGCAGCAGTCGCCCGCGAACGCCCATAGATGTGAGTTTGCTTGGCTCATCCACTTGGCATCAATTCCTTTGGCCTTCGTCTCCACAAGTCACGCCACCTGGACGAAAATTGGTGAGATACTAATTGACCCGCTCATTTAGCCGGCGAGTAGTCTTCCTTGCCGAAGACATACCAGACGAAGGTGCTGATACTGTAACATCGCCCTTCTGATCAAAGCGAATCTTGCCTATCACGGTGTTAAAACTGCCTGTTTTCAGAGCGTTGATGACAGCATCCGGTTTCAGGGTACCCGCTTTATTAACGGCCTGCGCCCAAGCTTGCACAGCGCCATAACTGTACAAGGTATAACCTTCTGGTTCGTAGTCATCCTCAGTACGAATGGCGGCAGCGATTTCCGCGGCCTCCGGCTTTAAACGCATATCCGGGCCAAAGGT
>JGI24024J18818_10000895_pt1 | contig 11869 bp, 18 predicted proteins | sample Cruoilmetagenom2_FD_18818 | JGI IMG/M metagenome (IMG submission 18818) | reverse complement strand
CTTATAGATGATTTGGCAAAAGCTTTAGGATAAGATGTATGGAGTTGTCTCCCGACAACACCAATAAAATGTAATATGCAGTAAATGGTGTTGTGAGGACACAACACCCTACCTACAAAGTTTAAATATGATAAAATATTACAATTAAATTTAAGCGCAAAAGTACTTTATGAAAATCACAACTAAAACAGCACAGTTTAGCTCTCCTCTCTACCTTGAGAGTGGGCGTATCTTGGAACCGTATGAAATCGCTTATGAGACATACGGTGAGCTAAATGAAGATAAATCCAATGTAATTTTAGTTTGTCATGCACTCAGTGGTTCTCACCATGCGGCTGGTGTGTATGAAGGTGAGAGAAAAGCTGGTTGGTGGGATGGACTCATCGGTGAGGGTAAAGCCATTGATACAAGCAAATATTTTGTTATCTGTACCAATGTGCTAGGTTCATGTTTTGGTACAACAGGACCTATGAGTCATAATTATCCTGCTGAAGACCCTTTCCGTTTAAAATTCCCTGTAGTGACCATTAAAGATATGACACGAGCGCAAATGCATCTTCTTTCACAGCTTGGTATCTACCATGTACGTGCTATAGTAGGTGGTTCTATGGGTGGGATGCAGGCACTGCAGTTTGCTGTAGATTATCCTAACTTTGCAGATGATATCATCTCTCTTGCTGCTACCTATGCGACAAGACCTTGGACGATAGCTTTTAATAAGGTTGCCGTAGAAGCAATAAGAAGAGATCCACGGTTCAAACACGGTTATTATGAAAAAGATGCTTTTGAAGAAGAAGGTCTGGATGGACTTGCCATTGGACGAATAGCAGGACATATCTCTTACCTCGCACCGGATTCCATGGATGAAAAATTTGGCCGTAACTATGTAAATAATGATGGATTATTTGAACTTTTTGGACGCTATGAAGTGGAACGGTATATGGAGTACAATACCAATAATTTTTCACGTATTTTTGACCCGCTCTCTTACCTTTATATCGTTAAAGCGATCAACACCTTTAATCTAAGTCGCGGACATGACTCATTGCATGATGCGATCTTACGCATCAAAGCAAATGTGCATATGATCTCTTTTTCATCTGATTATCTCTTTTTCCCTTCGGAGATGGAGCATATCGCTAACATGATGAAACGTAATGGTCAGCCGTATACCTATCTTGAGGTCGAGAGTGATTACGGGCATGATGCTTTTTTAGTAGAGTTAGATAAATTTGAAGAAAATATCAAGGATATATTAAAATGAAAGAACAAAGTTTTGAGGAAAAGTTAGAGCACTCAAAAGCGTTACTGGAAAAATTGATGAACCCGGAGATCACACTTGAAGAGTCAGTGAAACTTTATGAAGAGGGTTTAAAGAACATTAAAGAAGCACAAACACTGATTGAAGAAGCAAAAACAAAAATAACCGTTATCGAACAAGCCAATCAACATATAGAGGATGGTGAATAATGGCACAACTTGTTGTAGCAGCACTTCAACTACCGACACTGGGTATGAATGCTACAAGGCTTGAGTATTATCTCAAGCAAGCCAAACAAAGAAATGCGGAGGTAATGCTTCTTGGTGAATATGTTCTCAACCATTTTTTTAAAGAGTTTGCAACCATGGCGCCAAACATGGTAAAAGAACAAACACGTAAGCACACAGAACTTCTTAAAAACCTTTCCCTTAAATATGACATTGTTTTTATCGCTCCTATTATTGTGACTAAAAAAGATGGGTATCATAAAACCATTGTGAAGATCACTCCTAAAAATATAAGATATTATGAACAGCAGATCTTACTGCCTTATGCACACTGGAATGAGAAGAAATTTTTTGCAAATCCTATTCAAGCACTTACAGACCCTATGACCTTTAATATCAAAGGTTTCAAAGTGATGGTCATGGCTGGGTTTGAACTGCATTTTGACCCGTTTTGGCAAAGAGTAACTGAAAAGAAGATAGACTTGGTGCTACTGCCTACAGCTTCAACATTTGGTTCACATAACCGTTGGAGAGAGATCATTAAAACCAAAGCTTTTTTACATGGCTGTTATATACTCAGAGCAAACCGTTTGGGTGAGTACAGTGATGATGAGGTCAAATGGAAGTTTTATGGTGACACCATGTTAGTATCACCAGAGGGTGAAGTGGAGATGATGCTTGAGGACAAAGAGTCTATGCTCATTGAAGTGATAGATAAAAGAGAAGTCTTGGAACATCGTAAAGCATGGGGCTTTGAAAAAGAGTTGAAGTTAAGAATTGATTAAAAGGACTTAGTATGACGCCGGATGAATATTTTAACAGACAGATACAGCTGTGGGGTTCAAATGTACAACAGAGTTTACAACATAAAAAGATAGCCATTATCGGTTCTGGCGGTCTTGGTTCTACTTTGGCTCAGGCCTTAGGTACCTCTGGTATCGGTGAGATACATATGGTAGACTTTGATACCGTTTCTCTGCATAACATCCATAGACAAATTGCGTTTACCCTTGAAGATGAAGGAAAAAATAAAGCTAAAGCTGTAGCAGCGCTTATANAGTCTAAAAACCCTTTTGTCAAAGNNGTGGCTTTTNATATGGATTTTGAAGCCTTTAAAGGCATGGGAAACAGTTATGATCTCATACTAGATGCTACGGATAATCTTCCTGTAAGAGGGGAGATAGACAAACATGCAAAGGAAACGAATACACCCTGGATCTATGCCTCTGTAGAAGAGTTTAACGGACAGGTTTGTTTCTTCGATGAATCTAATTTTCAAGTTTTTAATATCTCAGATCACAAACCCGGAGGTATTACTGCTCCTATTGTGATGCATATAGGTTCTTTGCAGGCTAATTTGGCATTGCGTTATCTGGCAGGGCTTTCAGTTACCAAAGACAAACTTTATTATCTGTACTTTAATGATGAAGGTGAATTGATCACACAAAAATTCGGCATGCCAAAAGCTTAGCTCAATAGCGATACAATAATAAAAAATTAGGAGATATAATGAAATTAAAAACACTACTTTTATCAGCGATGATTTTGTTTTTTGCGGGTTGTACACAAGAGACACAAAACTCACTTAGCCGCTCACTTCAAAACTGGACAGGAACCAATGGTGTACTTGATATCTATGCCGGAGATAAACTTGTACATAAGTTTATCAAGATTGATAAAGTATCCACCGCTTACGGAAGCAATGACAGCAAGTTGAGACCTTACCGTTACGGATACGGTATTGATGATCTAAACTTTAATGGTAAAGAAGATGAAGGGGAGAAGAAAGTCTATTTTGAATTTTCTGATTATTCTACATCTTATATATTTTATGAAAGAAATTAGGGAGAAGAATTAAATGAAGTTTATATCGACAAAGGAAGCACCGCAGGCTATAGGACCATATTCACAGGCGATAGCTCACAATGGTTTGGTATATACATCAGGGCAGATCGCTTTGATGCCAGATGGTAACATGGAAACAAGAGATATCGAATATCAGACAAAACAGGTCATGAAAAATCTCTTTTATGTGTTGCAGGAAGCAGGAGCAGAGTTTAATGATGTTATTAAAACCACCATTTATTTAGCAGATATGGATGACTTTGCAACAGTCAATGAGATTTATGCTCATTATTTTGGTGATCATAAACCGGCAAGAAGTACAATTGCAGTAAAAACCCTGCCAAAAAATGCTCTGGTTGAAATAGAATGCATTGCCATTGCAAACAACTATGCAGATTTTGGATGATTTGATTACATTTAAAAATATATTAAATATTGTTTGGGTATAATCACGAACTTTTTAAAAAACAATAGAAACAAAGGGTTTGCAATGTACGCAATCATTAAAGCAAGTGGCCAACAATTCAAAGTTCAAGAGGGTGATATCATCTGTTTTGACAACATGAGTCTTGAGCCAAAAGCAGCGGTAGAATTCAAAGAAGTTTTAGCGCTTGACAACGGTGAATTAACTGTAGGAGCTCCTTTCGTAGAAGGTGCTGTAGTTAAAGGTGAAGTGATCAATGAAGGTAGAGATAAAAAAGTTATCATCTACAAGAAAAGAAGAAGAAAAGATTCAAAACTCAAAAGAGGTTTCAGAAGAGACTTTACAAGAGTAAAAATCACTAAAATAGCGTAAGCTAATTTTTCAGAAAAATTAATAATAAAAAGGAGATACAATGGCACACAAGAAAGGTCAAGGATCCACTCAGAATAATCGTGATTCAGCTGGACGTCGTTTAGGCGTTAAAAAATTTGGTGGTGAAGTAGTTATCCCAGGTAACATTATCATCAGACAAAGAGGAACAAAAGTTCACCCGGGTAATGGTGTTGGAATGGGTAAAGACCATACAATATTTGCACTTGTAGAAGGTGTAGTTAAATTTGATAACAGAACTGCCAGTCAGAAAAAAGTATCAGTAGTACCTGCATAATTCATTTAAGTCCGAGTTTCTTTCGGACTTATTTCTTTAATCTTTTCAGATTATTTGATCCTTGTAAGATCATTCATCCTCTTTCGTATCATCATCCAATACTAATAAATGTTTACATCTGTTACGTCCTAAAAACCAACCATCCTCATAATCATGATTGTAGTTAAATAACATATGTGTTTTTGTATAGTCACCTTTTGCGGTTTTACATCCATCCTCAATACCCAGTTTGAAAGTGTAGGAAAAATTTTTACCAAAATAGATACCACTATGATAAAATCCGCCTTTATTTTCCGGTGCTTTGGAAGGTGAACAGCCAGATAAACAGAAGAATGAAGCACTTAGTAATAAAAGAGTAATCGTTTTACCTGTAAACATAGTGAATCCTTTTGTATTCAATATAAAAATTATAGCAACAATTCCTCTAATTTAGATATAATTCCATAATTCATTGACTATTATCCTTTAGATAATAGTTTTTCATAGAGCAAAGGTTAATATATGTTTGTAGATAGTGTAGAACTTATGATAAGTTCAGGTAAGGGTGGAGCAGGTTCCATCTCATTTTGGACAGAGAAATTTGTCTCCCAAGGTGGTCCGGATGGTGGTGATGGCGGCCGTGGCGGAGCAGTGTTTTTTAAGGTAGATAATAATACAGATACACTCTCGGGACTTCGTGGACGTAACCATATTAAAGCTGAAAATGGACGTCCGGGAGAAGGGCGTAAAAAGTATGGCCGTAAAGGACAAGATACGATCATCACTGTACCTCCAGGGACTACCGTTGTCGATATGGAGACAGGTGAGGAGCTTATGGACCTTGTGACTGAAGGTGAAGTTGTTTTATTTCTAGAAGGCGGTAAGGGCGGTTTAGGGAATATGCACTTTAAATCTTCAAGTAACCAAAGACCAACCTATGCACAGCCTGGACTTCCGGGTATTACGTCGCAAGTAAGGCTTGAGATGAAACTTATCGCGGATGTAGGTCTGGTAGGGTATCCAAATGTAGGTAAGTCTACATTGATCTCTACACTTTCAAATGCAAGACCACAAGTGGCAAACTATGAATTTACGACACTCACCCCAAAACTGGGTGTGGTACATGTTGGGGAGTATGATTCTTTCATGATGGCAGATATACCTGGTATCATCGAAGGTGCAAGTGACGGTAGAGGTTTGGGACATGAGTTTTTAAAGCACATAGAAAGAACCAAAACGCTTTTACTTCTTATTGACGCAGCCAACTATAGAGAGATGAAGTATCAGTATGAGACACTGTTGGTCGAACTGCATCGCTATTCGGAAACATTGGCCACAAGAAAACATGCTGTAGCCATTACAAAGATAGATGCACTCTCTCAGGATGAAGTCAATACTCTGACACAAATATTTTTGGAAGATATCGGACTTGAAGCGAATGATACGCTGCATCAGTATAAAGCGGATACAAACTATTTATCTTATGGATTTAAGACAGATTTCGGTCTGGCATTGCCACAGGAAAAGCCTTTGTTCGTTCTCCCGATCTCTTCTGTGGCACATTTAAATACTGAAGCCTTGCGTTATGCTATCTCTTCTTTCGTTAAAAATGTTGAAGAAGAGAATGAAGCTGGGTAAAAAGGGATATTAATATGAAACGTATAGTGATCAAAGTTGGCTCTCACGTTTTAACAGAAGACGGCAGCATTGCAAAAGAGCGTATGTTAGCACTTGTGCAGCTTATAGCTGAGCTTAAAGCCCACAAGAATGAAGTGATATTGGTAAGTTCAGGTGCAGTTGCAGCAGGTTTCACCCAGCTTCCTTTAGATAGAGGTTCTATTGCGAACAAACAGGCGCTTGCTGCCATTGGACAACCTCTCTTACTTAAGATGTATCAGGAAAAATTTGCCAAGTTTGGACTCTTGTGTTCTCAAGTCCTTTTGTATGCAGAGGTATTTGGATCTGATGAACATATTGTACATGCGAAAGTTGCCATAGATACACTCTTGGAAAACAATGTGGTACCGATCATCAATGAGAACGATACCGTCAGTATCGAAGAGTTGGTCTTTGGAGACAATGACAGACTCTCTGCACATGTGGCACACTATTTTGATGCAAAACTTCTAGTCATACTTTCAGACATAGATGCTTTTTATGATAAAGATCCAAACAGATATGATGATGCGAAGCGAAGAGCTGTTGTGACTACTATTTTAGAAGAAGAACTTACTGCGGAACATACCCCTAGCAACGAATTTGCCACGGGCGGTATCGTGACTAAACTGCAATCAGCCGATTTTTTGATGAAACACAGCAGAGAGATGTTTTTGGCAAGTGGATTTAATTTATCTGATGTGAAGTCTTTTCTTATAGAGGATGAACATAAGGGCGGAACACTTTTTAAAGCCTAATACCATTTAATTTATAATAAGAAGAATAGAATGAAATATAAAATAGTCTATATGGGAACACCCCACTACGCAAGAGAGATACTCAACACACTGATAGAAGCTGAAGACATGGAAGTCTCTTTGGTTTTAACACAGCCGGATCGTCCGGTAGGCCGAAAGAAGGTCTTAACATCTCCGCCTGTAAAAGTGCTGGCAAGGGAACATGACATTCCTGTATTACAGCCTAATCGCCTTAGTGATGATGGGATGGAAGAGGCGATCAGAGATGAAAAGCCGGATTTTATCATTGTGGCAGCATTTGGACAGATCTTGCCAAAGTCTATTTTAGACATTGCCCCCTGTATCAATTTGCATGCATCGTTACTTCCTCAGTACAGAGGTGCTTCTCCCGTACAGCAGTCTTTACTCAACGGAGACAAGAAAACAGGTGTCACCTCTATGATGATGGAAGAGGGACTGGATACAGGTGATATACTTGAAAAAATAGAGTTTATCATACCTGATGATATGCGATTGCATGCCTTAATGCAACAACTAACCCATGATGCCTGTACCCTAACACTCAGTACCATTAGAGCCTATGAAAGTATCAGAGCAGAAATACAAGAGGAAAATCAGGCAACACTCTGTAAAAAGATAAAAAAGAGTGATGGTGAAATAGATTTTGAAGATGCAGGGATTATTTATAATAAATATCGTGCATTTGAGGGATGGCCAGGAGTGTTTTCAGCCAATGGCACAAAATTTGATGGACTCTCTTTGGTAGATACAGGCTCTCATCACAAGGCACTTGAAATACTCTCGTTCATAGATGAGACTGTTGTAGTAGGTTGTCAAAAGGGAGCGTTACAAATAGCGACCCTCCAGCCTGCATCTAAAAAAGCTATGACCGCAAAAGCATACTGTGTAGGAAGGGGGCTAAAAGTTGGAGATATTATCCTTTGATACTCTTTCCTCTACACAAAAATATCTTCTTGAAAAATTAGAGAAGAAAACACTACATGCTCCTGTAGCTGTTATCGCCACACAACAGCATTCCGGAGTTGGCAGTCGTGACAACTCCTGGTCAGGAGGAGAAGGAAATTTTTTTGTTTCTGTTGCGATAGATATTGAGAAACTCCCTTCCGATCTTTCACTCTCTTCAGCGTCTATCTATTTCTCATTTATCATGAAACAGACACTTGTAGCACTTGGTGAAAATATCTGGTTAAAATGGCCCAATGATTTCTATTTAAATGATGATAAAGTAGGCGGAACTATTACGCAAAAAATAAATAATATTTTAGTGTGCGGCATTGGCATAAATTTAAAAAATACGCAAAATGGCTATATAGCCTTGTCCAGCGATATTTTACCTAAAAAGTTACTCGAAAATTACCTTGTTGCACTTGAAAAATTTCCAAAATGGAAGCAGATTTTTAGTGAATATGAGGTAGAATTTGAACTAAGCAGGAAGTTTTCAGTTCATATTGAAAACTATCAAAAAAGCCTATCAGACGCGACTTTATGCGAGGATGGCTCTTTAATTATAGAAGGCAAGAGGGTGTTTAGTTTACGATGAGCGAAGTCATTAGCATAGCCAACCAAAAGGGTGGCGTAGGAAAAACAACAACAGCAGTAAATTTGGCAGCTTCTTTGGCTGAAAAAGGTAAAAAAGTCCTTCTTTTGGACATTGATCCGCAATCCAATGCAACCACAAGTCTGGGCTTCAGCAGATCTGATTATGAGTTTAATATTTATCATGTACTTATAGGGACTAAAAAACTTTCAGAAGTGGTGCTTAAAACAGAGATTAAAAACCTTAAACTTGTGCCGTCAAATATTGGTCTGGTAGGTATAGAAAAAGAGTTCTATAATCCTAAGGCAAAAAATAGAGAGTTGGTTCTCAAATCGAAAATTAAAGAGATCTCTTCAAAATTTGATTATATTATTATTGATTCACCTCCGGCACTTGGACCTATTACGATCAATGCTTTAAGTGCATCTGATTCTGTAATTATTCCTATTCAATGTGAATTTTTTGCACTCGAAGGTCTTGCACAGTTATTAAATACAGTCAGCCTTTTGAAAAAAACGATCAATCCGAAGCTGAAAATAAAAGGTTTCTTACCTACGATGTATTCAGGGCAGAATAATCTTTCTAAACAGGTACTGGCAGATCTGAGTCATCACTTTAAAGACAAACTTTTTCATATGAAAAAAGGTAAAGAGTGTATCGTTGTGCCACGTAATGTAAAAATAGCAGAGAGTCCAAGTTTCGGTAAACCGGTGACACATTATGCGGTCAACTCTAAAGGTTCTATTGCTTATAGAGATCTTGCAACAGTGATAGTTAGAGGTTAAAGTTATGGCATTAGGCAGAGGACTGGGAGAGATACTTTCGGAAGTGGAAGAAGCGTATGAAAAAGACCTGAGTGACATAGACAGTTTTGAGCTTGAAGCACATGGTGCAAAAGTAGAAGAACTCTCCGTTGACAGTATCACTCCCAATCCTTTTCAGCCTCGTAAGCATTTTGATGAGCAGGCACTTAAAGAGTTAAGTGGGTCTATTGCAGAACATGGATTACTTCAGCCTATTGTCGTCATAGAAAAAGAGGATGGATATCTTCTTATCGCAGGAGAGCGTCGCTTAAGGGCACATAAACTTGCAAAAATTGAAACGATCAAAGCGATTGTCGCTGATGTGGATATCGATGAAGTAAGACTTCGTGAACTTGCCCTTATTGAAAATATTCAAAGAGAAAATCTTAACGCAATAGAACTGGCAAACTCTTATTCTGAGTTAATAAAAGTACACAATATTACCCATGATGAACTTTCACCCATTGTACATAAAAGCCGCTCTCAGATCACCAATACAATGCGCCTTCTGACACTTTCAAATTATGCTCAGGAACAGGTTGCTTCTGAAAAGATCTCTCAGGGACATGCCAAGGTCTTAGTGGGACTTGATGAGAAAAAGCAGAAGATCATTATTGACTCTGTGATCGGGCAGAAACTCTCTGTACGTGATGCCGAAAAAATGGTAAAGGGCCATAAAGAGAACAGCGCTCCGAGTACAGCTAAAAAAGTGATAGAAAATTTATTAGAGAAATATACAGATTCTTTTACAGAATCACTGCCTTTTGAGCATAAGATAAAAGAAAAAAGTATTGAGATACATTTTGAAAATAATGAAGAGATTGAAAAATTTTTAGAACTGTTAACAATACAAAAAGAGAAGAAGCCAAATACTCTGCTCGGACGTATACTTCAATAAAACTAGAGTAAATACAATTTATCGTTTTGTTTTAATGAAAACAGACGCATTTTTAATCAAGTCCTCATAAGAAAAATGTTAAAATAGCGCGAAATTACACGAGGAGTTTTAATGCTTGACATACATTTACCATTGATGTTGTTCGTCTTAGCTTTGTTTCTGTTTCTTATTGTTATTTTAAATAATATGCTATTTCAGCCATTAGTGAAATTTATGGATGATAGAGATCTCTCTATAGCAAAAGATTTAGAAGCAGCAAAAGGACATAGTGGCGATAGTGATGAACTTAATGCTAAAGCGGATGAAAATATTAGTAATGCTAAAAATGAAGCCGCAGGGATAAGACAGAAAGCGATCGATGATGAAAAAACATTGGCTGCAAGTAAAGTCGAGACCAAACAAAATGAATTAGAAACTGAGTACAACAAGTTTGTAGAAAAGTTGAACTCTGAAAAAGAGAGTCTTAAAAATGCTCTTCTTTCTCAAATGCCTCTTTTTAAAGAGAGTCTAAAAGCTAAATTTAGTAAATTGTAGGAAGGGATGAATATGAAAAAAATTGTACTATTGTCTTTACTTATTGTACCTGCTATTCTTTTAGCATCGGGTGCTCCAGAGGGTGAGGTAACTCGTTACTTTGAGCAAACGGGTAGAGATAGTGATTATTGGCAAAGAGTAGTGAACTTTATTATCTTTGCATCAATACTTTATTATTTGCTTGCTAATCCGATCAAAAATTTCTTTAGTGGCAGAAAAAAAGGTATCGCAGGACAACTTCAGGAAATAGAAGAGAAACTCCAAGCATCTAAAGATACGAAAAAAGAAGCTCAGGCTCGTTTGGACGAGAGTGGGAAAAAAGCAGATCAAATTATTGCAGATGCGAAAAAAGAAGCAACATTATTAGCACAGAAGATCGCTGAAACAAATGAGAATGAGTTGGCTCTTATGTCAAAGCAACTTGAAGAAAAAATGGCGCTTGAAGAGAGAAAATCTGCAAGAGAAGCAATTGATGAGATCTTGAGTGAGAATATCACAAATGATGACATTATGCTTGATGAAGCAAAAGTCATTGATATCATTTCTAAGAAGGTGGCATAGATGGAAGAGTTAATTGCTAAACGATATACACAGGCACTTTCATCAGTAAGCAAAGATATCAAAGGTATTTCAGTAGTTCTGAATGTATTGACGGAAGCTATGAGTTCAGAAGAAGTAATGACGGCATTAACTTCTCCTATCGTTTCATCTGAGAAGAAGACAGAGATGATCTTGTCTGCGATCAGTGATGATGATAATACACTTGTGAATTTTATCAAGATCTTAGGTGAGAACAAGAGACTTGACTTGATTCCTGCTATTGCCAAAGTACTTAATGCAGACTTGCAAAAAGAGTCTAATAAATACAAAGGTGTATTGAAGAGCAAGAAGAAACTTGGTAAAGAAGAATTAAGTAAACTCGAAGAGACACTTAAGGCATATACAGGTTCTACGATTAAATTGAAGCAGGAAAAAACGGATCTTGACGGGTTACGCGTTTCAGTGGATGATTTGGGTATTGAGGTTAACTTCTCTAAGCAGAGAGTTAAAGAGCAACTAATTGATTTCATTAAGAAATCTTTATAGTTATCTAAAAGAAAGGAGTATCAGTGGCAGTAAAATTGCAAGCAGATGAGATAAGTTCAATCATCAAAGAGAGAATTGAAAACTTTGAGATTGATGTTGACATCAATGAAATAGGAAAAGTAGTAGGTATCGCGGATGGTATATCAACCGTTTATGGTCTTAACAATGTTATG
>JGI24024J18818_10000894_pt1 | contig 11870 bp, 11 predicted proteins | sample Cruoilmetagenom2_FD_18818 | JGI IMG/M metagenome (IMG submission 18818) | reverse complement strand
CCGATGAGTGCATACATCATATCTGACTGAGTATCCCACATATAACCTTGTGTACCGAGGAATGCTTCAGCATCTTCTCCAGTAGCAAGCGCCACCCACCATTCTATAAGTTCATAAAAAGCTGAAAATGCCAAAACAATACTCAAAATGATGTAGTTTAGCCATATTTTCGAGCCTTGTACAATATTTTTACGTATCAAAATCTCTCTAGCGAGTATTGCAGGAGTGAAACCTTGTGCAAAATGGCCTACTTTATCGTAATTGTTTCTACTCTGATCTAAAACTTCCTTGATCCAGTCAAAGAGAGGTACTTCAGCATAGGTATAGTGTCCACCTACCATCAAAATGATCATATGTATTAAAATTAGAGCATAGAGAAGGGGAGTTAATGAAAATTTTTTATACGTAAGTGCCAGAATAACCAACCCGATCAATGCGGGTATCACTTCTAAAAACCAGGTAAACTGATCTTTAGGTAAGATGGCAGACCATATGAGAACAGGAAAATAGATGGCTAACCACAAGTGCTTCATTTTATATTCCTAATATTATTTTATAGCCGTCATTAAAAAAACTGTAAATTCACGGTGAGGTTTACTGATAGTACTGGCCAGATCAAACCTGATCTCTTTAAAGCCAGCCTCTTTTGCCAAAACTTCAAGTGCTTCTCTATCAAAACCATAATGAAAGACACCGGTATTGTCACTGTGAAAACTGCCATCTTCACTGTCAAGGTCTGCAAGAGCTACAAATCCACCAACATTTAACATAGTATAGAGCTTAGAAAGCAGGGCGGCTGTATCTTCCAAATGGTGGATGGTCATAGAGGAGATGATACCATCAAACTCTCTTTCAAGTGTCTCAGAGCTAAGATCTTTCTCTATGACTTCAGTCTCACAAGAGAACTCATCACATTTATTTTCAAACTCAATAAGCATAGAAGGGGAGTTATCTACCGCTACTATCTTTTTTACAAAAGGTGCTACAAAATAGCTTAGAAGTCCTGTACCCGCACCGAAGTCCATTAGTTCCATAGACTTATCTAGTTTTATATTTTTTACTATTAACTCTGCAATACCTTTAGCATTTTGTACTCTTTTTGAATTCATGTCCCAAGATTTTGACTTATGTGCAAAATGATCTACTTTATTTTTCATTAATATTCCTTAATATTATAATCTGACTATTTTTTAATATTTTTTAGCATTACGCTTAAAACAAGCTATCTTGACGCTCTACCTTTATATTGTCCCAAAATATATCAACATGCTTTTCAAACAATGAAACCACTGAAGAGGTCGACTTTTTATCTAATTTTAGCAAAGAAACCTGCATTTGATAGAAAAACAGGGGTGCAAAGAACTCATTTGCCAACAAAAGAGGGTCTGAAGATTTGATCATATCATCTTGCATCATCATAAAGAAGTGTTTAGAGAGTGCTTTTACGTTCTCCTGGTAGAAAAACTCGTTGTATATGTCGCGTATATGCTGGTTATTGTAGATCTCTTGCATCAAAAGCTTAAAAAGTGCTTCATTTTGCCCATCAAAGCTTATAAGTTTAAAAGTAGTGGCAATAGACATAAGTAAAGATTTTCCTTGTTTATGGAGCTCCTGGACCTCTTTATCGTCAAATAATGTCACAATGGCCGAAGAGGTTAGATTGCTTATCAGTGTCTCCAGTATCTCATCTTTGTTCTTAAAGTGGTTATAGAGGGCACTCTGCTTAATGCCTATAGCCCCAGCAATGTCTCTTACTGTAGTTGCCTTATATCCTTTACTTGAAAAAAGTTTGAGGGCATGTTTGAGTATTTTGTCTTTGGTTTTACTTCCTTTAGATAGGGGAGAAGTAACGCTCTGCTCGTTCATAATGGCTCCTTTGATGACATTATAGTGAACAACTGTTCATTTGTCAAGTCTATCATTCTCTAAGATATGAACAACTGTTCTTTAATTGCTATTTGGCTTATGATAAAAAAGAACAACTATTCATTTATTCTAATTTATAAAATGCTACACAAGAACATCTGTTCATACAGTATCCTTTAAAGGCCCTATTTTAGGGCCGTAGATCAAGTTTATACTTTCATGGATCTAGTAATAGAATAAGAGGGGTATTATAATACTAATAAATATTAGATTGTGCTTGTTTTGCTTTATAAATGTATTTAAAATAGTTGTATGGAAGTACATATAAAATGATATCTCTTGATTTTGTTGTATTTAATTTTTTTATCGTTCTAAAAAATAGTCGATATTTTAATTTATTGATCATCATACTTTTTATAGTGATTTATCATAAATGAGATTTTATTGTTTTGTGATATATTGAGGCAAATATATTACTGGGAGAATATAAAGCCAAATAGTGAAATATTGATTTTTCTATTTTTATATGCTTTTTTAGAGGTGTCCATATGTTTGCAAATAGATATTTTTTACAAATTTTCATATTTAAAAAACATCAAACCTAGATACAAATACACAGAGAAGAGTAGATATACTTTTTTGATAGAATTTATATTATGTTAACCAAAAGGTATTGATAACTCAGTTATTCTAATAGTTGGGAAATTTACCCAACTATTAAAGCATTCTTTTTTGCAATAGCACTTAACTGTTTTAAAGTCTTTTCATTTAAAGGTTTTTGTTTGATCTTGGAAACCATATTTACCAATTGTGCATATGAATCAAAATGTACATTCTGTCTAAATAATGCTGCGGTACTCAGATATTCTAAAATCTCATCTTTGCTTACGCTACTACATTCATTTACAAGATTCTCTATCATCAGAGCAAAAAGCGCATCTTCTTCATCTACAAGCTTGTTTGATATCTCTTGAGCTGCATCTTCATCAAGCCCTCTTTTATGTAAAATGGAAGCAATGCTCGAAGAAACTGTAATTCGTTCTATTTGACTGCTTATATTTGCATTGAGTTGTTGTGCAACCAGTGGATTGAATGCTAATGCTGATACTAAGAGTGTAACACTTATAAAATTTCGTTTATCCATTTTCAAATCCTTTGACCAAACTAATGGGTTTAATAATCATAGACTAATAAGGTTAACCGTTTTTATTAGAGGTGCCCTTATTTTATTTCTCATATTACTCTAAGTTTACGTAAGATCACCTAAACACTTCCCAAAACTCCACAAATTCATCCGCAAACATATCTAGCCTCATTTCCAAACTCTCTTTGATCACTTGACTTTTACATAAAAAGAAAAAGACTCTTGGTGAGTATGGTTTGTGTTTTATGGCTAAGACATCCGGGTACTCTTCACGTAGTGAGTTCAATAATGATGTTATCTGCTCATTATGTGAGAAACAACGACTTAGGTGTTGATAGACAATGCAGACTTCAACATAAGGTAAACGGTAAAAGTATGATATTTCATCTGTAAAAATGTATTTGTGGGGATATACTTTTTGACTGTAATGATCAGATAACGTGAGAAACTCAAAACATTTCTCTGCCCTATTACATTTGAGTGCCATACCGTTGTCTGGTGCGACAGCGACTATTTGTGACTTGCTTGAAAAAGTGAGCGCTTGGTTGAGCCAGAGATAACGGTCTTCTAAAGCTCTGGGTACTTGTTCATAGTAGAACTTTGCATTTTTGAGCAGTTTAAGTGCTTCAAGTTCGGTCACTTCGCGTTTGTCCCGCATGATCAAGTCCATGAGTGAATGTTCAAGATACTCATCACTTCCCATCATACGTTCAAAATAATCTATATGCCTTCCATCATTATTCTCTTCACCCTCACCTTCATGCATGAACCATATCTGAGATAAAGCTTTTCCATCTAAAGGGCTTTCTTTATGATTAAAAAGATAACGAAAGAGTTGGAATTTACCAAAATCTCCTACATCAGCTACATAACGGTCCTGCATCCATAGGGTCCTTTTTTACAAAATTATAACAAAATAGCATTGAGCATTAAGTACTGAGACTGATCATTTATCGTTTAATAGAGAGTATTTCTTATTAGAAGTGCCCTTAAATATTTTGTTATAATATTTTATATGTAAAGGATAGTAGAAAATGAAAGAAGATACATCCCATAAATATTCTAGAATTGCAAAGCTCTATGATCTATTTGAATGGCCTATAGAAACATTACTTTTTAAAAAACTACGAAAAGAAGCAGTTTCATATGCTTACGATAAGGTACTGGAAGTGGGTGTAGGCACTGGTAAGAATTTACCTTATTATAACAAAAGTATTGATCTGACTGCCATAGACTTTAGTCCAGGGATGCTTAAAGTTGCAAAAAATAAAAGACCAGAAGTAGATTTAAAAGTATTTAAACTAGATGAAATGGACGTACAAGATCTGAAATTTGAAGATGATACCTTTGATACAGTGATCAGTACTTTCGTTTTTTGCACTGTTCCCGATCCTATGGCAGGGTTGAGAGAAGTATACCGCGTTATAAAACCTGAGGGGAAAGTAATTTTTCTTGAACATATGAAAAGTAAATATTTTATTTTAAATATCTTCCTATACCTTATGAACAGTGTCTCAAAAAGAGTTCTTGGAACCTCCATGATAAGAGAAACACAGAAAAATATAGAACAAGCCGGTTTTACTATCATATCGGTTGAGTATAAACTATTTGATATAGTTAGATTAATTATAGCAACGAAATCATAGTCTAAAGGCTTACGACAATGTACATGAGAGATACTCTCTATCCTATGGGATTGGAACTACTAAAGATTTAGGAAGTACAATTCTCTCCCCCCTAACGAACTTTTCTAAAATCAGGAAGTTCATTTGATAATTACTTCTTCACCTCATGTATAATACTATCCCACACACGGACAGTATTTCGGCCGGATCTTTTTGAGATATAAAGTGCTTCATCAGCTTTTCGAATGGCATCTTCAACCGTACTATCAGCTTCTAATAAGGATAGTCCAAAAGAGGCTGAGACAGAGATACGCACAGAGTCTTCCCAAACAGCAGTGAAAAGAGACAACTCTTCACGTAAACGGTCAATAATCACTCTTGCAGTCTCAACATCCGTATCACCCATGGAGATAAGGAACTCTTCCCCTCCATAACGGTAGACTTGATCATAAGGACGGGTATGATCCAAAATAAACTCTGCCACTGCTTTGAGCACTTTATCACCTACCGGATGTCCATAGGTATCATTCACGACTTTAAAGTGATCAATATCCATAATAACAATAGTGACATTCTGGATATTTCGTTTGACCATTTCATGTATCTTCCGTAGATCACTCATCATACTGACACGGTTGCGTACACTTGTAAGAGGATCATGATTATACAAGGTCTCTTCGATCTCATGCTTTAATGCATTAATATTCAGACGCAACCGGTCAAGGGCAGAGGCAAATTTGTCATAATCCATGGGAGAAATAAGCTCATTGTTTGATGATGCAATGAGCAGTTTAGTTGCCAGTTGATGCATATGTATATGTTCTGTTTCAATAGCGACAAATGTTGGGTGATTATGTAACTCATCGGTAAGTGCACTATTGTAGTACCATTGGCCAAACCGACATTGCCGGTAAGAGTAATCGTTCAAATCACGCTGATCATGGGAGAGCCGGCAGATAACAGACCGGATTAATTCTTTATACCAACGACCATGGTTGTATGCTGCCTGATCTAGCTCTCTAAGGGTTGACTGTAATACCTCTCGACTCATTTTAAACATAAATTACCTCCAATTAGAATAGACTATATTTAATAATATATTAATATTAAATATTAAATATTTGTATATATACAAGTAAATCGATCTCTTTTTACAAAGATTCTCTTAGCATTTTCTCCATTTCATCAGCTGGCATTGGTTTGGCATACAAATATCCTTGAATATTACTGCACTCATTTTTTATCAAAAACACTTTTTGCTCTTCTGTTTCAACCCCTTCGGCAATAACATGTAGATTTAAACTCCTTGCAAGAGCAATCACCGCTTTAACAATAGCTATAGTCTCCTCATCATCAGGAATATCTTTTACAAAAGATTGATCAATTTTAAGTGTATCGATAGGAAGACGTTTGAGATAAGATAGAGATGAATAACCTGTACCAAAATCATCAATCGATATCTCGATACCTAATCGGCTGATCTCTTGAAGTGTTAGAATCGTTTGTTCAGGATTTTTCATAACCTGACTTTCCGTCACTTCTATTTCAAGCCATTGAGGTTGACATCTTGTCTCTTTCAGCATCATCTCTATCATTGAAACAAAATCATGTTTTTGAAGTTGTAACATGGAAAGATTAATAGATAATTTTCCTGGATACAAGCCCTCAGCATACCATTTTACCATCTGTTGCATACTTCTTCTCAATATCCATTTACCTAAAGGAATGATCAATCCCGTTTCCTCCGCAATAGGAATAAATTTATTAGGAGGAATAAACCCTTTACTTCCATCTTCCCAACGTATCAAAGCTTCCATTCCTATGATCTTATTACTTTCTCCCTCAAATTTAGGCTGAAAATAAAGCATAAAGTTTTCATCTTTTATAGACTGACGCAGACTTGATTCTAATCCCAAACGTTCAAAAGCTTTTTGTGTCATATCTTCAGTATAAAAGCTATATGTGTTACGTCCATCATTTTTCGCTTTGTACATTGCTGCATCAGCATTTTTTAAAATATCATCAGCCGTATCAGCATCATCAGGATAGATACTGATACCAATACTTACTGTACTATAGATTGTATGTTCACCAAGGACAAGGGGATTATGCATACTCTGCATCAGTTTTTGTACAATATCCGCAACGATAATTGGGTTGTGTACATGATCAAGTATCACTGTAAACTCGTCTCCACCAAAACGAGCTATCGTATCTGTTTTCCGCAGCTGAGTTTTTATCCTCCGTGCAACCTCCTTGATGGCCTCGTCACCATATACATGCCCAAGTGAATCATTGATCTCTTTAAACCTATCCATATCAATAAATAAAACAGCGATCTTATGGTTATTGCGCTGTGATTTTTGGATTGATTGATTAAGTCTGTCCAAAAAGAGTAGACGGTTAGGAAGTCCAGTTAAGGCATCATGATAGGCTTGATGCTCTAAGGCATCATGTTGTAGTTTCAAATTCTTTTCATTTTCTTTTTTACTCGTTATATCCAGATAGGCACCCAAGATACCAAATATTTTTCCATCTCCATCAGTTAAGGGTACTTTGGATGTAGAAACCCATCTNTGTATGCCATCTTTGTCTGTTAATGGTTCTTCAACATTTAGTTTTGCAATGCCTGTATCTATTANATTTTTGTCCAGTGCACGATACNGGTCAGCCTCATTTTTCCATGGCATATCATAATCATCTTTCCCGATAAGNTGACNTTNATCTTGCAGGNTTGCATCCTNNGCAAAAAGATTGTTACCACCTAAATATCGTGACTCTAGATCTTTCCAAAATATCCTAATNGGTATNGTGTTAATAATACTTTTAAGCAAGCTACTCTCTTTTCGAATTTGCTCTTGAAGCTGCTTCTGATTAGTAATATCAAAAGTGGTTCCAACTAACGTGCCAGTCTGCTCCTGAGGATCAAAAACAACTTTACTTTGAACCTGTATAGAACCGATCGATCCATCTTTTTTTATGATTTCAAATACACCTTCGTAATGGCTCTTTTTTTTACCCATAATCTGATATGTTGCTTTGCGTAGTTTTTTTTGTGACTTCCCTGTGAGATGCTTCATGATATACTTATATGTTGGCGTAAAACTTTGAGGCTCTTCACCAAAAATACGAAATATTTCATCATCCCAATGAAGATGCATAGAGGGGAATGAGGTCGTCCAACTTCCAAGATGGGCAATACTTTGCACATTGGCTAGTCGGGCTCTACTCTCATAAAGTTTTTCATGATTTATACAGGCCTGGATAGCATTGACAAGTTTTAGGTTTATCTGTTGTAGAGAATTTAGCACAAGATCATCAAGTGGATGATCTGATTTGGTCAATACAAGATAACCACAGTTCTTCAATTCAAAAAGATAGTAATATCTGTCATCAAATTTCTCTATCAGGACAGTACCAGGACTATTACTATTATAAAACTTTTCTTCAAGCTCGTCTACAACAGAAATATAATCTTCACTCTTGCTCAATACTTTGGGTTTAGCATAGAACAACTCAAACTTGCTACCACGCTTTTGATATATAGCCGCAGAAGAACAGTTCAGTTTGCTCAACATCACTGTTAAAGATTCGTTAAGCATATTTTTAAGCTCAAGCGTATTCCCTATAGACATTGAAATTTCATAAAGTGCCCATAGCAACGGATTTTTATCCATGACCTATATGTCCTACCACTGATGTTTTATTAAAAAATTCCAGATAATCTTTACCGTTATTGGCAATTTCACCAAATGTCAATGCTCCTATAAGTGGTATATTGCCCTTACAGACAACTTTGATTTCATCATCAAAATCCTCCTCCAAAAATAGTACACGGGAGATACAGTCTATAAATAGAGTAAAATCATTTTCAAAATCCATATTTTCCTTACTGATATCTGCAGCATTCTTTGCAGCTTTTATCAATGCATATTTATCACCCTGTAAGATATCGACATAACTACCCTCTTCTACATTTCCGACACAGATCATTTCTGTACCATTTAAGAGGATCGGGTCACGTACTATTTTTTCATCGGAGAGAGTGTTGATGCCAAGGGGATATGATTTGGAAATGTCAAAAAAATTCTTTTCATTTATGGATTCGGAAGTATGTTGTTCTACGACATCTTTATAGACTTCAAATGCCGGTCTATAATCAAGTTCTTTGACTATGGTAGCTTCCGACTTAGTTACCTGATAAGGGCCACTGATACTTTTCCAACCATGATTAACACCTATAGAGCTTGGATATTTAGAATAAGCATAAACCAAAGCATCTTGTATGAGTCCATGGTTAGTAAAGAGTGAAGGTTTTTGTTCAAAACTTAATGACCCTGTACCTCCACCAATATAGTTGATGCCTAAACCATAATTATCAATAGAATATTGACACATTTACCGATATGTTTTGTCAACCCATCTATAAGAACAAACATGGTTTTGAAAGATTCATTAAAATCATCTATCTGTTCTTCCATATCAGCATCCAACTGATCAAAATCTTTTTGACTGATATCTTTAATAGTATTGATCTGCATTTTGTCATTAAGGCCAATGAAAATCGTACCTTGATCATATTTCTTGGTATTATAAATGATAGAGGGGAAAATACCACCTATGATAGATATAGTCTGTTTCAGAAGAATAGGATCAATCAACTCTTTTTTAAACCCATTGGCATCACATGCCAAGATCATAACACTCTCATTTTTAGCACTGAGTATATTGATGTTGTTAGAAAAACTTTCTATGGAACCTGTTGAATCAAAAATGATATCAGCCATTCTATGCCTTTATATACACTGTTAGGTGATTTAATAATATAGGATAGCATTTTTTCTATAGAATGTTTGTAGGAACATTCCTACATCAATATCAATGACATATGCCTTATAAAATTTAGATACTATATAGAACTAATTTGTACAAGGATCATCATGCAACATCGATACATAGGAAAAACAGGTCTTCGTGTCTCGCCCATCTGTATGGGGACTATGACTTTTGGTACACAGTGTGACAAAAAAGAAGCGTTTAATATCATGGATAAAGCCTATGATCACGGAGTCAATTTCTATGACACTGCCGAACTCTACCCTGTACCGCCTGATGGAAAACTGACAGGTATCACTGAAGAGTGGGTTGGAGAATGGATGCAGACCAAAGAGCGTGACTCTATTATCCTTGCAACAAAAGTAGCAGGAGCTGCGAGTGGCTGGTTTGTTCCCCCTATCCGTCATGGCTTGACTGCGATCGACAGATTTCACATCGAACGTGCGATAGAGGGAAGTCTGAAACGACTTAAGACAGACTATATCGATCTCTATCAGATGCATTGGCCCGATACCATTGTGCCTATTGAAGAATCTCTTGAAGCGTTTGACAGACTGATAAAAGCAGGGAAAGTACGTTATATGGGTACTTCTAATGATACAGCTTACGGTACAAGTAAAGCTCTGATGACTTCTCAGTACAAAGGATATGCACGATTTGAATCCATACAGAACAACTTCTCTCTGCTTAACCGTAGATTTTTAGATGAACTCTCAACACTTTGTAAAAATGAGCAAGTCTCACTGCTGCCCTACTCACCACTGGCAGGAGGTGTACTCTCTGGGAAATACAACCAAGCCATGAAACCTGAAGAAGCCAAAGGAAGGTTTGCAGATTATCTCAAATCATCCAACAACAGACAACGTATTATGGCACAACGTTTCATGAATGACAAAACTCTGGCATCCACACAAAAGTACCTAAAGATAGCAGCAGATGCAGGGCTGCACCCTGTCACACTAGCTACTGCCTGGTCAAAACAGTTTGATTTTGTGGCTTCCACGATCATCGGTGCAACTAGCGCAGAACAACTTGATGCATCACTCACAGCGATGAACCTGACACTCAGTGATGAGATATTAAAAGCTTGTGATAAGGTACATGAGGAGATACTCTATCCTATGGGATAGACTGGTGATGAGATGATGAACTTAAAGATAATCCTTTCAAAACTATAAGCTTTCTAAATCATAGAACAAAGGAAATCAATGGAATTCAAAATACGCTCTGCCTTAATAGTTATGATATCTGTTGGTATTACACTACTGGGAGTTACATCAACAGCATCAGCACAGATGAAAAATATAGCCAAGTCACAGCAGCTACCAACTGAAAATCAAATGATAGTAGCTTACTATGGACGTCCCGGTGTCAGGACAATGGGTGTACTTGGTAAATACAGCCTTGAAGCGATCATCCCGGTCATTAAAGCAAAAGCCAATGAATATAAAAAGGTAAGCGGCAATCAAAATATTGTACCTGGATTTGATATCGTATATGATATGGCTACTATTCAACCCGGACAAAATAAAAATTATATCAGTACACTTCCCAGTCAAAAACTAATGCCCTATATCCATGCAGCAAATAAACATGGTTTTGTACTCTTTCTTGATCTTCAACTGGGAAAAAAGACTCCCGTACAATCTATTAGATCTGTACTTAAGTATCTTAAATATAAAAATGTACATATAGCTATTGATCCCGAGTTTAATATTCATGGAGTAGGTATTCGGCCCGGTAAGATCATTGGTCATATTACTGGTAATCAGGTGAATCAAGTACAGGAAGAAATGAGTAACTATATGAAAAAACATGGGATCAAAGGGAAAAAGATACTTATTGTACATATGTTTAGGCACGCAATGCTTACAAATAAAAAGGATATTAAAACTTATGATAATATCAGTCTTGTATTTAATATGGATGGATTTGGATCAGCAGGCTTGAAAGTATCAATTTACAATAGCATATATACAAAAAGGCTATCAAACAAAGTTGCAAGTGGATTTAAACTCTTTTTCAATCAAGACAAACCTTATTTAATGACTCCTAAACAAGTTTTGGGCTTGGAATCTGTTAATGGTGTGAGGATCAAGGAAACACCTAAGTACATTAATTATCAATAATAGGAATAGAGATATGATACGTTTAACAAAGAGATTATACAAAAGTTTTTTTCTAATCATACTCCACTTTAGCGTACTTTTTGCCGGGAAGATCATACCCGCTGCCGAACAGCCGGATCTCTATCTTCCTTTGCTCAAAGAGAAACGAATCGCATTGGTCGTCAATCACTCATCTTTAGTGAGGAAAGGACATTTGGTTGATACTCTTTTGAAACATGGTATCAAGGTTCAGAAGATTTTTGCTCCTGAGCATGGTTTTCGTGGTAAAGC
>JGI24024J18818_10000893_pt1 | contig 11874 bp, 9 predicted proteins | sample Cruoilmetagenom2_FD_18818 | JGI IMG/M metagenome (IMG submission 18818) | reverse complement strand
AAAGCAAATAAACAACTTAGAGCATCTTTGGATGAGTTAAAAAGTGCGCACCAAACACTTGTGAAATCTATTAATGATCCGGATATTGCAAATCTTCTTGCCTTTGTTGAAATGTCAAGTGAAGATTTTGAATCAACGGCAAAAGAGCCCTTTACCATTGATAATGCGCAGCTTGTAATCGATTTAAGTGAGTCTATGTTGGAAGGTAGTCAATATGTTGTTGATTCACTTAAAGAAACAGTAAAGATCAAAGAGTCAAAAATTGTTGGACAAGCGGGTAAACAAAGAATGCTTTCACAACGTATTGCTAAATACTATATCGCTTACCAGGCAGGGATCAAAGATAAAAATACCGTTGATCAGATGAAAGCAGCAGTTGCAACTTTTACTGAGTCACACGCAGCACTTATGGCAAACCCGGCAAATACACCTGAGATCAACAAAAAACTTAACGAAATTGACAGACTCTGGAAAATTGTATATAAATTCTATCTCAATATTGAAAAAGGTGGATTGCCACTGATCGTTTTCAATACTACAGATAATATTACTAAAAAGATGAATAAGATCACAGGGCTTTATGTAGTACTATATAAATAAGGAAAAATAATGAAAAAAATATTTTATACATTTTTTCTTTTGTTTGGTGCAGCACTATTTGCTGAAACCGAGGTTGAGAAAAAAGAAGTGAATGCAACAACTCCAATAGCAGAAAAAGTTGCAGTTGAGATGGCTAAAGAGGAAGTAAAAAAAACTATCTCTGCAACTAGAGGGGATATTAAGGTTCTTGAAGCCTCTGAGAATATCAGGTATCTTAGTCAAAAAATGGTCAAAGATTATCTTTTTTTCTATAAGAATCAAGATAGGATGGAAGTAAAGCGTGGATTGGACAGAGTATTGGATAAATTGACCGATGACTTTAGGATCATTGCAACAACGACAAAAGATGCTGATACAAAAGATATCCTTGAATTTCTTGCGTACAGTAAAGACCAGATCGAGCAGATATTCAACGAAAAAGCTGATAAAGAAAGAGCGGCATTGATGCTTGATTACAGTGAAACACTTCTTGAGGGAGCTGACTCTATCGCCAGCGCACACAAGTATGATTTTTCTGAAGAAGAAAAAATGCTAATGGTCACTAAAGAGATGGAGTATCTTTTGGAGAGGATCACTAAATACTACATGGCTCTTCATGTTGGTTTCAACACTGCTACAAATAAAGAACAGATGCAAGAATCTATACGTAAGCTTGAAGAAAATATAGAAAAAATTAATCTTTACACATACACAGAGGAAACATATAAAATACAAGTGAAAATGAATGAATCTTGGAAAGCAAATAAAATCTTTTTTGATAAATCAGAAAGTTTATTCATTCCAAAGCTTATGTTTACTTCAATAGATTATCTGGAAAATGTTGTTAGTCAAATAGCACTTTACCACAGTAAAAATCAATAAATAAGGAATAGAAATGAAAATTATAAATAATAAAAATATCTTTAACCTTCTTATCGTTGTGGTTATGGCTGTGTTGGCATTCTTCTCCTATTATACTTATACATCTTATGTTGAGTACGAATCTAAACGAACTAGTACGCAAAGTACCTACTTTGTTGAAGAGATGGATAATGTCCTTGACACGATAGCAAAAGAGAGACTTTACGGTGCTATCTATATGGGGACAGAAGGTAAGACTGGATTTGACAAAGTAAAAGAGTCAAGAGTGGCTGTTGATAGTGCTATTGTAGAATTAAACAGTTATATGAATGCCAATAAAGAATTTAGAACATATAGTAAAAGGCTAAATGCTGCTTTAGAGAATTTAAAGCATGCAAGATCGAAAGTAGATACTCTAAGTTCAGATTATAAGAACATTTTCTTTGAGATCTATCACGATCAAATTTTTGAATCGCTTGTGGGGGCTATGAGAATAGTATCAGCACAGGATGCATCTGCAGATATGAAAAGTTATTTGTCAACGTATACAAGTTTTACGGAGCTTAAAGAGAATACTGCATTGGAAAATACGGGGATATTCTTTGTTCTAAGCGGTTCAAAGAAAATGACTAACGAAGACTTGGTAGTCTGGGATGCTCTTTTGGTGAATGATACACTTCCTGAGTTTGATGCCTTGCAAAATAGAGCTATTGTCTCTAAGCTTAATGCACTGCTTACACCAGAAGAATTTAGTAATATTGGTTCTAATGAGCGTGTGCAAATTCTGTATGGGGCACAGACAGGAGAATACTCTATTGCAACAAATGAGTGGTTTACCCAAGTTGAGAAAAAGATGAACTACATTGCCTTGGCACAGAGTGTACTTCAATCAACTATGGATAAATTCACAAAGGACAAAGTATCTCAAAGTAAAGAGATCATGACAGAGTACGCAATGGGTGCGCTTATTGCATTATTCCTTCTTCTTGTCTTATTTGTAATTTATTATAATATCAATAAAGATAAGCAGTTATTTGAAGATACACTGAAAGATATTGAGGCTGTACTTAATATAGAACAGCAAAAAGAGTTAAAAGAGTTGATTGATAACAGAGATATCAATCACATATATAAATTCCTTACCAATACAATAAAGGAAGCCAATCAAGCAAAAGATCTCTTTCTTGCAAATATGTCTCATGAAATTCGTACACCTCTGAATGGTATTGTTGGTTTTACCCAACTACTTAAATCTACAGAGGTTTCAGAGGAACAAGAAGAGTTTATTTCAGTTATAGAGCATAGTTCTGACAACTTGTTAACTATTGTAAATGACATACTTGACCTTTCTAAAATTAAAGCAGATAAGATCGAATTGGAAAGTATTTTCTTTGATCCTATTGAGAAGTTTGAAGCATCTGTTGAGTCATATGCTGCGAGAGCTGCAGAAAAAGATGTTGAATTTGGTATCTATGTAGATCCTGAATTGCCTTCTTCTATTGTTGGGGATCCTACTAAAATCTCTCAGGTTATTGTTAACCTTATCAGTAACGCCATTAAATTTACTCCATCCAACGGTACGGTGGATGTTCGTATAGAAAAGATTGCTGAAAGTAAGGATGATGCTACCATTAAGTTCTCAGTTGAGGATTCCGGTATTGGTATTACTGAAGAGCAGAAAAGTAAAATATTTGATGCTTTCTCTCAAGCGGATGTTAGTACAAGTAGAAAATTCGGTGGTACAGGGCTAGGCTTGGCGATTTCCGCTAAATTGGTCTCATTTATGGGAGGAGAATTAGAGATAGAAAGTGTAGAAAATGAAGGTGCTACTTTCTTCTTTACATTAAAATTTGAAAAATCAGAGCAAGCTGAAGAGAGAACAGTGGCAAATATGCGTGGATTTAATGTTGGTTTTGTAGTTCCAGATGCAACTGTTGAACGAGAAATGAATAATAATCTTGAAACGTATGTTGATTATTCTGGTGCTAAGTTTAAAGTCTATTATGGCACTGAATTATTTGAGCTTGAAGAGTCACTTTTACCGGATGTAGTATTTATTGATCATAGATATCATCAAAGAAAAGATGAACTTGAAAAATATCTGGATCTTGATACAAAAATTGTTCTTATAACAACTGGAGAGAAGAAAAAGAGTATTCAAGATATTGAAGAGAATATAGATAGGGTATTCTATAAGCCGATCAATCTTACTAAAACTCTCAAGTCACTTGAAGTGGTTTATGAGGAGAAAGAGAAGAAAAAAGTATCTGAATCTCCAAAGACTAAAGAAAAGATTACATTTGAAAATATACATGCCCTTGTAGCTGAGGATAACACCATCAACCAAAAGTTAATTAAAAATGTTTTGAATGGCTTTGGTGTGGAGGTTACACTCGCAAACAATGGTGAGGAGGCTTTAGACCTTCGCATGAAAAATGAGTTTGATATAATATTTATGGATATTCAAATGCCTGTGATGGGTGGTATTGAGGCAACAGAAAAAATTTTAGATTATGAAGAAAAAAAGCGTAAACATCATATTCCTATTGTTGCTGTAACGGCAAATGCCTTAGAAGGAGATAGAGAAAAATACATAGAAGCAGGAATGGATAATTATATTTCAAAACCTGTAGAACTTGAGCAGTTAAACTTAATGATACAAGAGTATTTTTCTCATAAAATTGTTGGGGATAAAGAAGAAGCAATAGAAGACGATATAGAAGAAAATAATATTGCTGAGACTGATGAGCGTACAGATGTTGAAAATAATGATGAAGTTGTAGAAAACTTAGAGAGTAAAGTAGAACTGGAAGTTACGGTTGAAAAAGAGATAGAAGAAGAGAATAATACTGTTATTGAAGCTGAAAAAAGTGATGAAGAGATTTATGATGATGCACTAGAGGCACAAGAGAGTGAAGTAAAAGCAGCAGAAGTAGTTGAGGTTAAAAAAGTTGTAGAGGAAAAAAGAAAATCTGATGTTTTAGTTTATCACTCCATGACATTAATTGCAAATCTCTATGGGAGCATATTGAAAAATCTGGAATATGATATGGATATTGTTACTGAAGAAGAAAAGTTTTTAGATAGACTTGATGATACAGACTATACATTTGTTATATATGAAGCAGAACCTTTCAAAAATATGAAATGTATGATCGTTGACCTTATTAAAGACAGTGGAGCTAAACCTTTTGCATTAATACATAATCTGTTAGAACATGATGAAGTTTGTTGTGATACTTTGGAAGAAAAAGCAAATATTGAGGATATCAAGAAGAAGTTTAAAATAGATTAATAGTTGATCTTAGCCAGATAAAGTCCCTCAGGAGGAGCAAGCCTTGTAGTGTGCTTTTCTTGACACTCTATCTGCTCCAAAAGCTGTTTTGCAGTCATTTCTCCTCTGGCACACTGCATTGCAGCTTCTACCATCATCCTTACTTGTGAACGTAAAAATCCATTGGCCTGAAAATAGATGTAATGATAGTTATTTCGTTGTACATAGTCTACCTGATAAATTTCCCTTATTGTGGTGTGTGTAACTGTACCTGTCTTGTGAAAGTAATTAAAGTCATGTTCTCCTGCAAAGAGTGCTAAAGTTTGCGTAAGTAGTTTTGTGTCAAATTCTGGATAGTATGAGATATATTTTTGTTCAAATACTGAAGGCTTTTCTGTTTTAAAAACATAACGATAAAGTCTTTTTTTCGCTGAGAAACGTGCATGAAAATCATGAGAAACACTGCTAATATGTTTGAATTGTATCTCTGTTAGTTTTCTGTTGAAATTCAGTTTGAGCTTATCAAGATCAGACCAAAATTCTGGTAGATCAAAATGTATCACTTGTCCTGTTGCGTGCACACCTGCATCTGTACGTCCACTGCCTACTATAGATGAGTCTATCTGTAAAGAGCGTAAGACTTTTTCTATAGCACCGGTAACTGTTTTGTCTGTAGTGGTTTGTTTTTGAAAACCTTGATATGCACTTCCATCATAGGCAATGACTGCTTTTACACGCATAGATAGATACCCATTTTAAAAGTTCTCCATTAAAAGTTTTTCATTAAAAATATCTTGCTACCCGTTGTGTAAAGAGCCATCTTCCCAAGAGAAAAACTGCAATAATAAGTAAAAGTAAGATGGCATAATTCCCCCATTTTTGTAAAGAGGATGCTAACATATAAAATAGAAATATTGTAGTAAAGATAACAACAAATGAACGGTTTGTTTGATAGCGAGGATTAATCATGGTAAAAGATGCTACAAGATAAACTGAAAGCAAAGGGATAAGACTTACAAAAATATAAAAGAGACCTTTTCGCATCAGCTTTACATTGTCTTTTGCTTTACTCCAGTATGTGGAAATAGCTTCAAAATGGAAACCTTTCTTCTTGCTGGTATCATAGACTTCAAGAGTCTTGTATTTGGCTTGTTGCAGCTTAGCTTCTGAGTATGTGTAGCCGTAACCATCGTTAAGTAAAAGAGAAGTGATACTCTCTTTTTTGTTCAGTTTGCCTTTTTGTGATGAAAAAAACTGTTCTTCATCTTTCTTGGTACGATTATAAATAACAATATCATGAAAAATATCATTTTCTTTTTCTTTTACATAGATATAATAGTTCCCAAACTTCTGACCTAGTTTCCCTGCTACGATATTAAGTTTAGCATCTGATCTTTTAGACTCTTTAAATGATTTATAAAACTGCTTGCTGAGAGGCATAGCCAAAAAAGAGATAGATGCCAGCAGCAAGGAAAAGAGTACACCAAGCAGCAGTAGACTTCTAAGTACTTTGTTGGCTTTAAGCCCTAATGCATAGAGTGCTATAAGTTCATTGTCCTGCGAAAGTTTCATAAGCACATTGGCTAGAGCTGCGACAAATGAGAGGGGTAAGGTATAAAAAACAATCTCTGGAATAGAGTAAGCGTAAAGTGTGACCAGTTCTCCAAAGGTAATTTGTATCTTTGCAGTGAGTGAAGATATTTTAACAAGGAATACGAGAGAAATGATAAGAAAAAAGGGTAGAAATATGGTCAAAAATGCTTTGGTAAAGTTTGATGAAATATACCCTCTTACGTTAACCATAAATGATAGTCTCCAAAAGTTGTGTTGCTTGGGTATCATAGAGGTAGACAATGAATGTTGCTAAAGCTAAAAATGGCACAAAAGGTACACCATTTTCACGGTTGATAAGTGAAGGAATCATTGCTAGTATCGCTGAAAGGAAAATAGCAACAAAAAAGTTGGGAAAGCCCAGTAAAGCACCCATCGTTCCAGCAACAATGACATCTGCGCCACCCATAGCCTGCTTCCTTGCGATAAAAGATGAGAGTAAACCGATAAGATAAAGTCCACCTGCTGCGATAGCTGCATACATAAGTGCCTGTAAAAACTCTGGTTGAACAAGAGCAAAAATGAGTGCAGCAAAATTGACGTTGTCAGGGACTGCCATATATTTAAAATCTATCATGACCAGGGCAAGCAATGCAGCAAAAGAAGCTGCAACAAATGCCAGATGCCAGACCAAACCCAGTTTAAAGTAGAGTGCTACAAAGATGATACCTGTAAGAAATTCAACAATGGGATATTGTGTCGATATTTTCTCTTTACAAAAATAACACTTCCCTCTGAGAAACAACCAAGAGAAGATAGGAATATTATGCCACCATTTGAGACTGTTTTGACAGCTTTGACACTTGGATGCAGGAAAGACAATGCTTTCACCTTTTGGGATACGATAAATTACCACATTTAAAAAAGAGCCTATCATAGCTCCAAAGATAAATACGATTATTGCTATTTCTATCATTAAGCACCTCCAAAGCGTCTGGTACGTTGTTCAAAATCTTTTATAATTTGATCTAACTCCCCGGCTGTAAAATCAGGCCAAAGTGTAGGGCTAAAGTAAAACTCAGAGTAACTTAGTTGCCACAAAAGAAAGTTAGAGATACGCTCTTCTCCACTTGTACGTATGAGTAAGTCTATATCGGTATAGGGTGTTTGGAGTGCGGAGGAAATATCTTTTTCTGTAACACTTTTTTTACCTTCAGAGATAAGCGTATTGACTGCAGATGTTATCTCTGCACGACCACCGTAGTTGAGTGCAAGAATTTGTGTGAGGTTTGTGTTTGTTTTTGTGAGTTCTTCGGTTTGTAAAATACGTTTTTGTAAAGGTTTAGAAAACTCATATATATTACCAATGGCTTTAAAGCGAATACCATATTCTTGATAGGTGGAAAGTTCATTTTTAAGATATTTGTCAAGTAGTTTCATAAGAAACTCTACTTCCAGTTTGGGGCGTTTCCAATTTTCTGTACTGAAAGCATAAAAAGTTGCAGTCTCTATGTTTGTATGTGCAGCACAATAGGTTGTGATTTCACGAATTGTCTCCGCACCCTTTTCATGACCTTTTGTACGCTTGAGTCCACGTTGTTTTGCCCATCTCCCATTGCCATCCATGATAATAGCAAGATGTTTAAGAGGGGTATTACTCATGAAGAAGTGCCATTGCTTCAGTTAGTATCTTATCAGAGAGAGTTAGTTTATCTGCTCTGCCTAGTGGTATTTGTTTCTCTTTTGTGATAAAGGTGATTTCATTATCAGAAGTACCGAAACCTTCACTATTGTTCAAGAGGTTATAGCAGACAGCATCTACATCTTTTGTTTCAAGGAGAGAGACTGCATTGGCTAAGCCATTCTCGCTGTCCATCTCTGCTTTAAATGCAACTGTTTTTATATCCATTTTATCCAGAGATGCAAGTATATCTGGTGTCTGTATCAGTTCAAGGTTCCATGTTTCGCCTATCATAGACTTTTTAAGTTTGCCTTCTTGTGGGTACTTGGGTGTAAAATCAGAAACAGCAGCTACCATGAACAAGTAAGGTTCTTTTTGTATAAGGTGTCTGTCAGAACTGTTCATAGAAGGTTTACTCATCTTCCCTTTTTTAGCTACGCGGATAGCATCCTCTGTGTAGTCTAAAAGTTCTTGAGTATCATCAACATCAATGGTATAGATACTTGTTGGTAACCCTTCATTCCCCATAGTGGTAAGATAACAAACATCTGCTCCTTTTAAGTAAAGGGACAGGCAAAGAGATTTTGCCATTTTTCCTGAAGAGAAGTTAGAGAGGTAACGCACTTCATCTATCTTCTCTCTTGTACCTCCACCTGTAACAACGACTCGTCTGTCTTCCCAAAACGCTTCTTTTAAAAGAATTTTAGCTGTTTCAAAAAAGATCTCTGAAGGTTCAGCTAAAGCGCCACTTCCTACATCACCACAGGCAAGCAATTTCTCTTGAGGCTCTATGATTGTATAGTCGTTCACTCCAAGCATTTTAAGGCTGCCTGCTGTGTAATGATTCTTAAGCATTTGAGTATTTGCTGCAGGAGCTACAAGCATAGGTCCTGCATAGGCAAGGGCAGTTTGGGACAAGATATTGTCTGCGATCCCTTTACTGAGTTTGTTGAGTGTATTAGCTGTAGCAGGGGAAATGACAAATGCATCACATTTTTTTCCTATCTCAATATGGTTAAGTTCAGAACTCCAACTTTCACTGCTTTCTGTCAGTACAGGATTTCGAGTGAGTGCTTCAAAAGTAAGGGCAGAAACAAAACGCTCTGCGCTAGGAGTCATGACTACATGTACCTGGGCACCGGCTTTCACGAAAAGACGTGCTAAGTCACAGGCTTTATAGGCAGAGATACTTCCTGTTACGCCAAGTAAAACAGTTTTGCCTTCTAAATTGATTTGCATACTATTTGTCTCCAAAAAATTTATAAAAGAAGTTTTTGACGGTCTTCATTTGCGTTCTGGAGATAGCTAAATTACCTTTTGCTACATCTTTATTGACTGTTGTCCCTGCGGCTATCATGACATCATCTTCTATGGTCACGGGAGCAACCAGTTGTGTATCACTTCCTATAAAGACATTTTTACCGATAATTGTTTTGTATTTATTTTTCCCGTCATAGTTGCAAGTGATCACTCCTGCACCAAGGTTTGACCCCTTGTCAATACTAGCATCACCAATATACGCTAAGTGACCAGCTTTCACACCAGTGAGTGTAGATTTTTTTATTTCTACAAAGTTTCCGATGTGTGTGTTAATGAGTTTAGAGTTTGGTCTTACTCTTCCCATTGGACCTATATCAGAGTTTTCTATGTGTGAATCTTCGATAACAGAATGTGTTTTGATATGTGAAGCGATGATATGTGTGCTGCCTTGGATACTCACACCATTTTCTAACATACATTCACCCTCAAAAGTGGCTCTGCTGTCGATATAAATTGTTTCAGGTAAACGCATACTGACGCCTGCTTTCATCCACTCTGTCTTGATCCTATTTTGCATGATCTCTTCAGCATGTGCAAGATCAAGTTTAGAGTTGACCCCTTTAAACTCCTCTTCCTGTACGATGACAGGATGTACGGTTTTACCTTCATCTACAGCCATTTTGATGATATCTGTAAGGTAGTACTCCTTTTGGGCATTATCATTATTGAGTGCAGGAATATAACTATCAAGCAACTCTTTTTTGACACAATAGACACCTGCATTAACTGTGTGTATCTCTTTTTGTGCAGGGATGCAGTCTTTCTCTTCCACTATCTCACGTACATTTCCATTAAGGATGACGACACGTCCATAACCACCTGGATTGTCCAGTTTGATCACAGACATATTGATGTCTGCATCTCCCTCCATAAGAGCATGCAAAGAGTCTGTGGTCACTAGAGGCATATCACCATTAAGGATAAGTGCTTTAGTGTGTTTAACCTTGACACCTTTCATGGCACCACCAGTACCAGGGAAAAGTTCAGCATCTTGCATATGAAAATGGATGCCCGTATACGCTTCTTCTATCTCTTTTTGGATACGCTCAGCTTGATGGTAGAGCACGATTGTAATATCATCAGAGACATCTTTTGCGGCATCTATGGCATGAAACAACATAGACTTTCCAGAGATTTCATGAAGCACCTTGGGGGTGGTTGACTTCATTCTTGTACCTTGACCTGCTGCGAGTATGACTACACTTATAGACATTTTGTGTACCTTTTAGATAGAATTGCATAAATATTATAATCGTGATTATATCTAATTGAAATTAAGTGAGTGGTAAATGGAATGTAAACATTTTGGATCTTGTGGTTCCTGCGGACTTTATGAGATAAGTTATGCAGAACAATTAAAGCGTAAACAGCAGAGAGTAAGTGAGCTTTTGGCTCCTTTTTACCAAGAAGCATTAGAAGTGTTTGACTCCCCTACATCACACTATAGAGCCAGAGCAGAGTTTCGTATCTGGCATGAGGGTGACAGGTGTGATTATGCTATGGGTAACATAGAAAAAAAAGGTGCCATTAACATAGAAGAGTGCCCTAAAGTCATAGAACCTATAGAGAAGCGTATGTGGAAGTTATTGGAAAATATCAATGCTTCTACAGAAGTTTTAAAGCATCGTCTTTTTGCAGTAGAGTTTTTAGCTACTACGACAGATGAGTGTCTTGTTACAATGCTGTATCATAGAAAATTAGATAATGTTTGGAGTGAAGAAGCCAAAGAGTTGGAAACATTACTCAATTGTAAAATCATGGGACGAAGCCGCAAACAAAAGGTTATTCTTTCAGATGAATTTGTGACTGAAAAGCTTGATATCGATGGTAAAACTTTTACTTATGTACAGTATGAGAGTGGTTTCACACAGCCAAATCCTACAGTTAATGTTAAGATGATAGAGTGGGCGATCAAACAGGCTAAGAAAGTAGGGCATGGTGATTTTTTAGAGAGTTACTGTGGACTGGGAAATTTCACCTTACCGCTTTCCCACTATTTCAATAAAGTCTTAGCAACTGAGATAAGTAAACGTTCCATCCATGCTGCACTTGAAAACTGCAAACTCAATGGTGTAGAGAACATCACTTTTGCTAGACTGGCTTCTGAAGAGATGACTGAAGCACTAAATGAAAAGAGAGAGTTTACCAGACTTAAAGAGATAGACTTGAAATCTTATAACTTTAGTACAGTATTGGTTGATCCTCCGCGTGCTGGGCTAGATGAGGGTACCATAGAACTCATCTCAAACATAGAAAACATCATCTACATCTCCTGTAATCCTGAAACTCTCGCACGGGACCTAGAGACACTAACTGATACCCATGATGTAGTAGAAGCAGCTATGTATGACCAGTTTCCACATACCGAGCATGTGGAGAGTGGAGTATTTTTGCAGAAGAAGTAGATCGAGTGCTTTCAGTCAAAGACAAAGTGACACCCATCACTTCATTGAACTCTTTGGAATAGATGTTTCTTAAATACTTTTCCTTATAAAATCTACCATATTGGCATGTTTTATAAGGTTTTGTCTTTTCCCTCTCTTAAAAATGGTCAAAAGGTATCGCTACAGCGATAAACCTTATAAAATATGTTAGATTATAAGGTTTT
>JGI24024J18818_10000890_pt1 | contig 11901 bp, 17 predicted proteins | sample Cruoilmetagenom2_FD_18818 | JGI IMG/M metagenome (IMG submission 18818) | reverse complement strand
GGTCGGGTTGAATGATGAAATGGACGCCTCCCATTTTTTCTCGGTATCTATGTACCATACGTATATAAGATCATTTACGTAACAAACAGGAGGCGTCCAAATGCAGTCTATCAAATTCATTGGTATTGATTTAGCAAAAAGTGTTTTCCAATTGGCTCTGGCTGATAATCAGCATCATGTCGTTAAGTCTTTACGACTTTCTCGAAGTCAGTTTAAAGCATATTTTAATAACCATCCACCGGTTCATATCATCATGGAAACCTGTGGTACGGCACATTACTGGGCCAGAGTATTTATCTCGCAGGGTCACCAGGTCAGTCTGCTTCCGGCTCAGTACGTCAAGGCGTATGTACGGCGAAACAAAACGGATCATCACGATGCCGTCGCTCTGATTGAGGCTATTCGTAACCACGAACTCCATTCTGTACCGGTTAAGTCAGAATATCAGCAGGCACTGCAAAGCCTGCACCGCTTGCGCAGTCAGTATATGCGCACACGAAATTCCCGCATCAATACACTACGGGGAATATTACGTGAATTTGGGATCGTCGTACCAATGGGCCCTGCAGCAGCCATTCGACAGGCCACTGAAGCGTTGGCACAACTTCCTTCCATCATTACACCCTCTATCTGTGCAGTGATAGATGAAGTTCAACATCTCGAACAGCTGATGAAAATGATTGAAAAGCAACTGAAGTCTGAAGTAAAGGAGGACCCAATACTCCAGAACTTCATGAAGATAAATGGTGTTGGTCTACTGACGGCAACCGCAACCCGTGCAGCAATACAAAGTCCGGAACAATTCAAAAACGGCCGGCAGTTCAGTGCCTGGCTAGGATTAACACCCAAAGAATACAGTTCAGGAAATCATCGCTATCTCGGGCGTATCAGTAAACGGGGGGATAAATATTTACGCACCCTGTTTGTTCATGGGGCACGTTCTGTCATGGTTCGCTGTAAGATCCAGCAACGGTCAGGAAAACCATTAACACGACTACAGCAATGGGCTACCCAGCTTGAACAACGTGTCGGCCACAATAAGGCCACCGTTGCACTGGCAAACAAAATGGCGAGAATATTATGGGCGACCTGGATGCATCAACGGGAATTTGATGGCAATTACGTCCAGGCAGCTTAATAGTCAGTAAACAATTGATTACCAAAGAAAGCGCAGTGAAGAATCACACATGACACAACTGGTAAAACCACTACGGTACCAGGCCGATAACAAGTCTGGCTTTACAAAGTCACTTGAGCGAATGGCCCACCGTAGGCGCATATTCATGTTGGCCCGGTCTCGATAAAAAGACCAATTAGAGGCCGGATAGACGAACGCGAATTTTACTTATGTTGAGTGATGATAAAAATATTATTCACTGCCTGTTGACGGAGGCGTCCATAGATGGCTTGTTAGGTGTTTTACTCTGTAGGCTTTTGATAATCAATTTCCTTACTTTGATACCATGCTCCTTCTGGAACCAAATTGTAAGAGTGCTTCCCTTTTAAATCTTTGAGGTTAAGCAAGCCGTCAGAAGCTTCATATGTCATTTCACTTGGTTCTTTCTTAGAGTGTGTAATGGTGATTGTATTTTTGTGTAATAAATAACAACCAGAAACTGAATTCATAGGTAATCTGAATTTAACAATGCCATCACTTGTATATTTTTCATAGGCTATAGCACCTGAATAATGACGATATTTGTATTTCCCAACAATAGTTTTTTCTGTGCCAGGGGTAACTTTGGTTTTCATCTCCTCCTCACCATTTTCATCGGTAAGTGTAAAACCAGATTCTGTTATTTCAATCTGCTTTCCTTTTTCGTAATTAATTTGTTCGTCTTTATTATGAGACATATAAAAGCTTCCATCTTTTATGTCATAAGTTAAATCTACTATTACTGTTACAGCAGAAGTGTATGAACCATCTTCTCTGAATTCTAAGTTATGTCCTATTCCTCCTCGTGAGACGGCAGTTGATTCCCACAGTCCAACTACTTTGTCATTTTCTGGCACTTGGCAGGCTAGAGTTGTTGCTAAAGCTAGTGTTACGAGATCCATTTATTAATACACCTAACAACTTAAGTAAGGGACAACCAAAAACGTGCGGAGAACGGCTTTTGGTTGTCCCAATGAGCGAGAGCGAATGAGCTTGACTTGCTTGTTATGTGTTCTGCTCGGGCGCATACTTTTCTATTACCTCCGCTTCGGTCATTTTGTTTGTTTTATTGGCAAAGCTGTAAAAAGAAGGTTTTCTATCAATAAAAACTTGTAAGTTGAAATTGAAGCTCTCTTGATTATCAAAGATACCCGCGGGCATTTGATGCTCATTGATTTCTTTGAGTCGATAAAATAAGTGACTGCCGCATTTCTTGCAAAATCCTCGTTCTGCCCAGTCGGAAGAGTTGTAGATAGTAATATTCTCTTCTCCTTCAAATGCGACCTCTGTCCCACAACTGACGGCCATCAGGGGCCCACCGCCCCATCTCCTACACATGCCGCAATGGCAAGCGCCCACATTATTACTTATGTCCATTGCAGTAAACTTTATAGCACCACAAAGGCATTGCCCTTTTCCTTCAGTCATTTCTCCTCCAATACTTCAATCTTGTACGAACACATAACGCCTTAATAACCGGCGCCGTTTTTCGGCGTCCGGCGTGTGGAACACGCGAGGTTAATTTTCTTGTTAGGCATTTTCCGCCCAAACCTCGACTTTATTACGACCGTTTGCTTTGGCCCGATAGAGTGCCTTGTCGGCATGCTCAATAGTGTTTTTCAATTCTTCTTCTGCAGACATAGGCGCAATACCAAAAGATGCAGGTATTTTTATACAATTGTCTTCCAATACACATATCTTTTTTTGGCTCATCTCCTTTCTTATTCTTTCTATAATAGTATGCGCCATTTCTAATGATGTTTTTGGCATGCATATCAGAAATTCTTCACCACCATATCGGCATATAGAATCGTAAGGGCGCAAATTAGCAATAATAAAACTAGCAATGGAGATTAGAGCTTTATCTCCAGCAGCGTGCCCAAATTCATCATTTATATTTTTAAAATTATCAATATCCATCAAAACAACACAGCATGGCTCATCAAATCGAATTACCCGTGCATACTCCTGCTCAAGGATATGAATGAATGCCTGTCGATTGAGTACCCCAGTAAGATTATCGAAGGAGAGAAGAAATTTATAAAGCTCGTCTCGTAAATTGATGACGGACTCCGAGAAAGACACCTCTGAATCTATGAAAGATTCATACTCAGTACGAGTGATGGACCCACCTCTATTTATTTTTTTTGCGAGAGCACTCATTTTATTATGTATCGTACGATGAAGCTCTTCTATGGCAGCAAACTCAGATTTCTGGTGTAAATAATTGGCGCGTTCCCGATAATACCATTGTCCAAAATAGCAATCTCTATGTGAATCTTCTGAAATATACTTGTCTGCTATTGGAGTTTCACAAATTATATTCGTGTTCCATTCCGTAAGCCATTTAGCATGGCCGATAATAGCGTCGTTGAGCCTTGTTAATAATGACTCTGCTTCGCTAAGAGTGTGGGTTTTAATGGAATTAGGTGGTTGTGACATCTTATCTCATCTTTTTTATGGAAGCCTAACGTCTAACTAAGCGACGCCGCGTTTCGGCGTCCGCTTGAGTTTTTTGTTATGCGCTGAAATTTCACTAAAGCACCCACTTCGGGCACGGATTCCACGCAATTTACCCACTGGTCTTGTGAAGTGAATGTTTGGAAAGAACCAAACACAAAGGGAAGCACCTTTGACGTGAAAGGGTCTTCCATTTGATCAAATAGGTTAATATGTAAATGCGGAGCAGTTGAGTTACCGGAATTCCCGACTAAGCCAAGCCGTTCACCGCGCTCGACCCGATGGCCTGGGTTTACAGTGATTGAATTGTTTTTAAAGTGAGCCAGAAAAACAATATATCCGGCGTCCGCCTTTATCATCACGTGATTTCCCGCATTGGGGCGTATATCCAACTCTCCATTTTCTTTCCGTGGACGGAACTTGTATGTAGCGTTGTACCAAATTTTTATTGTATTCCATAAGTTGGTGTATTCATGATCTTGCCAATCGTCACCAACACTAAGAACCTCACCACTGATGGGCGCGACTATTGGTTCTTCCCAGCAATAGTAATCTTTTGATGAGATTTTGTTAAACAGGAAATGTAATGAACTCTTGCCATGAGTTTTTTTGTGGCCAGAGTCGGTTTTTACAAAGTCAAAAGCAAAAGGGTGATGCCCTGGAGGCCGCAAAAATTTCCACTCTCCTTCTAACGGAGCTCCTATTGATATTTTTGTTTCATGTTCAGAATACATTTGAAATCTCTGGCTCTATTGACGCATAACGCTCTGGGTAAGTTGCGCCGTTTATTGGCGCCAACTTGACCCAATTGTTAGGGACTTTTGTAGCGATGCAGTATTTCACAGATCATCGTGTGCGATAGCTATAATGACATGCTACACATGAGCTGGTTACTTTCTGAAATGCACTGTATGTACTCTTTAAATCACCTTGTTTGGCTATTTTAGAAAACTCTGTTGCAGCATCATGCATGCCCCACCCTAAGTTTCGCATTTCAAGAGGCATGAACCTGCCCGGGCCCATACCAGTGCCACGATGCTTCCCCATTGAGCTTCGCCCCATTCTGGTTTCTGCAACATCTGCAGCAGCATCAAGGTTATTTGATGCCAGGTAACCAATTATTTCATTCAAGGCAGACAGATTGTCCAGCATGTCTTTACGCATAAACTCGCGTGCTTGGTCAGGCATTGATACTAATTGACGAGTATCTCCGCCAGAAGAACTTTCTACATTCTGTGCTTTATTGATTGCTTCCTCGCTGTGTGCGGAATGAGATACAAATAAAATCAAAGATATAAATACTTTTTTATACATGAGAATGTCCTCTATTGAAGATTATTTTCTAAATACTGTGTGCACTACCCAGTAAGACCCTAACGTTGAGCTAAGCTGCGCCGCTACGCGGCGTCTGGTGGAGGCGGGTTTTTGCCGAAACGCACTTAAGCGATTTGTTATATTTTTGTGTTTGCAGCTGTATCATCTAAATTCAACAATCTTTCACTTCTCCAGACTCTTACAACATGTATTAGCTTTTCTTCTCTTAAGTAAACTATTCGATAAGGTACATGGATTAATTCACGAATATTATTCTCATTAAATTCTGGAACCTTTCGGCCTATATCTGGATTTTCTTTTAATGATTCAATATTTGAAATTATGTTATTAACAAATTCATTAGCTATATGGGGAACACCTTCGTCAGTATAGTAATTTGTTATTGCTTTTAGGTCATTGAATGCAGAATCAGATATTAAAATTTTCAAATTTTAATTCCTAATTTTTTCTTGGCTTCATCCAGGCTTTGTAATTTACCTTCTTTGATCTCCATTAAGCCCTGGGCAATAGCTTTAACAAATGCACGCTCTTCTTCGTGGGCTTCATATTCCGCCAATCCTTGCACAATTGCTACACCACGTCCTCTGCTCGTTAATAAAATAGGTCGATGTGTATCTTTTGCTCGGTTTACAATTTTTCCTGGGTTTATTTTTAGATCAGACAGCGGAACTACATCTTGGGAGAATCTTGTTTTCACTGGAATATGCCTCAACAGGTACTGTTAACAGGTCTCATTATAGCACCTGTACAGAGGGTGTCGAGAAAATATAACGTCTCGCATCAGTGGTGGGAAAAAGCAGAGCGACGAAGGAGCAGTGCTTTTTGCCATCCACTGCATGCGCTTGTTATGTGATTTTCCTGACTCCAATTCAGTAATTAACAAACGTTCACAAGGTCACCTTAATAGTTAATCATATTTTCTCATAGTATGAGTCTTCACCTTCTTGAGAAAGCATGTTTAACCATTGTTCCATATCTTCTTTTGAAAATGAATTCACAAAGTTCTCATGGTCATCTTTGTTTTCCCATTCTTCAACCAATGTTAATTTGTTTTCATCTTCAATGTCTCTGTAGCACTCGTGGGTAATATACCCTGCGGCTTGTTTTAACCCTTCAAAGGATGCTATTAGATTATCCGTATGCTCTGGTTTGGCATGTAGCGTACCAATATGTACAATTGTTTTATTAATCATTTTAATCTCCTAAGTTTGTGTGTTGCTCAAGGTATTGTTATGAACTCATAACATCATTTAATTTATCTAAAATATTTCCCCAGCCACCCTCATGGTCAGAGCGTGTTTTTTCGTCGATGAACTTGATATGAGATAGCGATATATTTGTTTTGTTACCATCTATTTTTGTGAAATCTAATGTGACTATACTGTTATCAACTGAGCAGTGAGACACCCAAGTAAAAACTAACTTATCTGGTCGATTAATCTCTAAATATTTACCAGTGTGTGGTAGCTCATCGTTACCAACATGCATAGTAATTGTAAAATCACCTCCTTCATGCGCATCGTTTTCTATATCAGACTCAGGCATGCCTGGCATAGGCATCATAAATAGTGACAACATTTTTGGGTTTAACCATGCATCAAATACTTTTTCGATTGGTGCATGGATTATTTTGTTTACATTTACTGTTAGATCAGTCATTTCGGGCATCTCCATTCTTCATTAATTCATCAAGTTTATCTAATCGTAATTCCCATATAGATTTAAGTTCCTTAAACCAATTTTCAGCTAATTCGATTTGCTCTAAATCCGCTTCAATCCAATGCGTTCTACCGATGGTTTTACGAGTGACAAGTTCAGCTTTCTCCAATACTTTGATATGTTTTGATATTGCATTAAGCGACATATCATAATAGTTGGCTAAGTCTGTAACCCGACTGACACCTTGCTGACAAAGCTGTGTCAAAAGAGATCGACGTGTCGTATCGCTCACTGCTTTGAGTAGTCTGGAAAGATTTTCATCGCTCTTATATTCAACCATATGGTTGAGTATATGTCGGCAGTTATTACTTGTCAACCAAATGGTTGAGTATTATTTTAAGGGGAGACTTTGGGAGGGTGTTTTTTTACACATAACGTTGGGCTCAGTGGCATTTTTGGAGTGAGGAACGAACGGAAAAAATGTCCGCCTGCAGCCCATTGTTATATGATCACTACTCTGCATGTTTCGTGACAAAAGAATTTAGCTCAGATTTTGAATTTATTCGGTACAAGGTCTTATTTGTTGAAGATTCTTGTAATTTTCTAAAGAGCTCTGGCGTCCAGAACTTGGGGGACAACCGCAAGTACTTCCAACTTGCAAGAGTACCTTTCAAAACTGAGCTTCCATCGGGCCAACCTTCTGGCTTGACGATTACACCCTTTATGAGCCTTTTCGTAACCCACCAGTAGTGAACCCAATAAGGTAAATCAATATAAACGATTGTGTCTGCAGCATCTATACGGCGCCAAAATGAGTCCAAACTGCCAAGACCATCAATAATCCAATTTTCGGAATTTATAAGTTTTTCATGGGCCTTAGAGTATTCAGAGCGCGGCACTCTTTCACCGTTTTTCCTATATTCGATTAGATCTAAAGGATATAGCTCAATACCTGTTGCTGCTGCCAATTCTTTACTTAAAGTTGACTTACCTCCACCTGGCTTTCCAAATACAGCTATTTTTTTCATAAGCTCATTCTACTTAAATATTTGACGATTTCTCATAGGTTGACTGCATATAACGTTGGCGGTAAGTGGGCCAATGCAAGGAGCGCAAGCGACGCGGCATTGGGTCCACTTGAACGCCCTTGTTAGGCGGCGCGCAACTCTCTCGGTTGGATCTCAATCTCTGATCTGGGACATCCACCACTCAGGTCTCTCAGTATATCCCAGGAATCAACCGATAGCGCACGCATCGTGTATAGTCTCGATAGCCCGGCAACTCTTCCTGTAAAGTCTGGTCTTCAAGTACGGTTCTAATCACCGCGATGATTGATGCCACCGCCGCAGGAATCAGTGTCCATACCGAGCCCAGAGCAAGAACAATACCGAACAGGGCAAGAATATTTCCGGCATAACCCGGATGCCGCACAAACCGGTACGGGCCACTGTCACACACCACATGCCCTCGATCCGTCTGAATGCGCACCACGCTGGAGAAAAAGCTGTTCTCTGCCAATGCCCATGCAGCGAAAGCGTATCCGAGCGAGATCAAAATGAAGCCAATCACGATGAGCCATAGCGGAAATTCGGAGGACCAGTTATAGCGGTGGTCCAGCCCTGCTACAATGACCATAGGAAACCCAACACTCACCGCCATCAGTGGAGCAAACACTTTGTCCCAGGCTTTTGCGTTTTGGATATTTTCAATATTTTGTCTTTCGGCTGTTAATCCGGGATGTCGTTGTTCCGCCCACATGCGCCCACCAATACCAGCGGCCAAGATCAGCATGGAATATAGCCACGCCTGCCACCAGCCGAGGTCCCCACCGCATATAAATAAAATCAGCGGGATTAGGAGATACACCACAACTAATCTGATCCACTGGCGAGGGGATACTGTTTGAGCTGCCTCTTCATTAACCGTCTTTGCTGACATGTCATTCCCCAAAATAAAATGGATTTGAGTGTGTGCCTAACGTTTGAGTTAACCGGCCGTTTTATACAGAGCAAAGCGAAGCGGTGCGGCGTATAAAACGGTCGGGTTGAACGACTTGTTATGTGCTTACCAGTACTCTTGTTTATTTAACGCTCCAACGCATTTAGCAACGCCATCCTCTGACGTAATACTCTCATTATTCAGTGACTGAGCGAGCCAACCTTCTGGGTAAGTTAACTTCTTTGGGGCTTTTACGACATCTTCAGAAATTTTTACAAAGCCTACTTTTGAATAGAAATTTGGATCTCCGTAGGTAAACACCAACTCTACACCATGAGATTGAAGTTGTTGAATACCAAAATTAATCAACTGCTGACCTAGCCCCTTACCCTGATACCGACTAGCTACTGCTACTGGAGAAAGAATAAATGCGATTTTACCACTTGGAAGTGTAAGGCGACTAAAGAATATACAACCAATAATTGTACCATCTGAGATGCTGATATAGCCTAACAAGTCATTTGAATCAGTCCTACCTATTAACTCCGCTACTAGTTGTCCAATAACCTGTCCTTCTTTTTGATCTTCAGAATAAGAAAACACGTCAGTAAAAAGTTTTATAACTTCTTGGGAATGACCTGAAGTATAAACTGTGAGCTTCATTTATTTGCCTATGTGGAATGTGGAGTGTGATTACACATAACGTTGCCTTCAGCGGAGCAGGCGCGATAGCGCATGCGTCCGCTGGAAGGCTTTGTTAGCTCTATTTGTAGTTTGTTCAATCATGTAGGTATATTAGTTTACTTTGTACTATTGATAAATGATGTCCACCATTCCTCATGGCCACCTACAAGCCCAGGATTGACGACTTCTCCAATTTTTGGAGTTAGATAATCGATACCAGCTTGATTAGCTGCAATCAAAAACCGATAAATTGGTTCATACCAGGGAAACAGTCCTAGATCAAACGTGCCCCAGCCACTAGGAACTATCAGTTTACCCCTTACAGCTTGATGTGCTTTAACCGCCTGTTCGGGGGTGTAATGGACCTCCATCTGGCCTTTCAAATTACTGTAAGCTCCAATCTCAAAGAAGGTCAAATCGAAAGGTCCTAGTCGTTCACCGATCTCGTAGAGTCCCTTAAACCAACCAGAGTCCCCGCTAAGATATAAATTCTGTTTCTTTCCTTGAATCCCATAGGAGGCCCAAAGCGTCATGTTTTTATCAAAAACACCCCGCTCGGAAGTGTGCTTGGACGGTGCTGCAGTAATCGTTAAACCATCAATGGATTTTGACTGCCACCAGTCAAGTTCAAATATTTTTTTATGAGATACACCCCACTCTTCCAACAACTCCCCCACTGCCAGAGGTGCAATGAAGTGCCTGGTCTTAGGAATTAGCGCCTTAATAGAATCCTCATCCAGATGGTCGGGATGATTATGGGTAATCAATACCACATCAACCAAAGGTAGACTGTCTGTCGAAGTAAGTGTTTTTGAATATCGCTTCGGACTCACCCATCCAAAGGATCCTGCTCGTTGTGAGAACATGGGATCGGTCAGGATCACTTTATCATCAATCTTAATAAGAAAGGTTGTGTGCCCCAACCAGGTAAATTGTAAGTCTCGCTGTCCATTCCACTGGGAAATATCAAATGGCTCCACAGGCAGCGGGGGATCAGGTATAAATCCGTCTGATTTATGGAAGAAGTAATTCCAGAACATCTTCAGACTTGGCCCCCATTCTACATCTGAAACCCGTTCCGGATTTTGGAATATTTCACCGTTCCATTGTGGGCTTTCTTCTATGCGTTGTTGTCGATTCAAATCCGATGCATATGTAGTGGTACACCCAAATATAGAAATCTGCATAACAAGAAATCCAATAAGGTGGATGTAGTTAAATACTAGTCCTTTTTTCTGACTACACATTCTTTCCGGTTTACAGAGCTAACGTTTAAGCTGTGGGGCGTGAACCGCGAAGCGGTGAAGCGTCCCAACGAGCGCCTTGTTAGCTGTGATCATGCTTACGAACCATTCTGTAGTTTTTAAGTTTCTGATCTTGCATCCGTAAGACCTGCTCTTTTTCTACTGAGAAACCCATGGCCTCGAAAAAGGGCTGAGCAGTAATGCTCACATTCGAATACATTTCTAAAATACCACTTTCTCTTGCTTCTTTTTCAAGGGTAGTAAATAGCGTACTACCGACTCCCTGCCCTTGAAACTCATGGTGACAATAGAAGTGATCGATATATCCGTCTGGTTGGATGTCCGCGTAACCGATTATTTTTCCTTCCTTGATCACCACGAATGGATCAATTTCTCTAAACTTCTGGATTGCGATATTTATGTCAAGATCATCGGGTGCCCAGGCTGCTATTTGATTTTCATCATAATCCTGGATATTTACATTATGGACAGTGTTGTAAAACAGCTTCCATAACTCTTTTTCCTCACCTTTCCTAAATTTCCGAACTTCCATCTCGCTCATATCTTCATACAGCTAACGTTTGAGTTAACTTGGCCGTGAAAGCAGAGTGTAGCAAAGCGAAACGGCGCTTTTACGGGTCAAGTTGGACGACTTGTTATGCGCTTTTCGCCGTGAGAATATACTAACCTGGACTCAAACTCTCAGGTTTATTGTTGCTCTAAACTACTATTCCAAATATCTCGATGCATCTTCCAGGCATCACCCGTTTTCTTCCATATCACAATGCCTTTACCTGCATCGATCACTTGTTTATCCGAACCACTGAGGGTGTAGTTACTCATCTCAATGGCTGTATCATCATGCTGTTCTACTTCTATAATATCGATTTTGATGTACTTTATACCCATATTTATAGCCGATTGCCAAAATTCTTTAATATCTTGTTTGCCCCTGACAAAATCGAATCCTGCCGGTAATAACATACCGTTTTCGGTATAAAACCCAGCTATCTTTGTAATATCACCGATTGAAAAAGTTGACTCAAAGTTATCTGTAAGCGATCGTATAGTAGAGTGAATATCTGATGTTTGTGTTGTCATTATATCAGCCTCCTTTGTTAATGATTACGTGTATGTGTTTTGTGAGTAGCTGTCTTCTTCTTACGCATAACGACTAGCATAATGGGCCGCCGCTTTATGGCGGTCCCAGTGAGCGGTAGCGAACGAATTGATGCGCTTGTTAGGCGCTGTTACTTCCCCAATCATTCTGGCAATCTGAATACCCAATAAGCCATAGGAACAAGAATAAACTCTAATCCAATATATAGGATTAGAATCGGTTGAGGCTGGCCATCTGCGAAATAGCTAATTATTCGACCAGTTACCAAACCACCAGTGAACAATATAACCGTAAGAAGGGCTGGA
>JGI24024J18818_10000886_pt1 | contig 11945 bp, 9 predicted proteins | sample Cruoilmetagenom2_FD_18818 | JGI IMG/M metagenome (IMG submission 18818) | reverse complement strand
TTCACATTCCATGCTTTATCCTTAATTTTGATATAATTCCACCAATTATTACCTAGGAAAGATAATGTTAGACTTAAACAGTATAAAAAAAGCTTATGAGCGAGTATCGGGTGTGGTCCATCGTACACCTTTTGCCTATGCCCCGATATTGAGTGAAATAAGCGGTTATGAAGTGTATCTTAAAAAAGAGAATCTGCAGCGTACAGGAGCCTTTAAACTCAGAGGTGCTTTCAATAAAATAGCCTCTTTGATCGAGAGTGGAGAGAAGGGTGGTGTTGTGGCAGCATCTGCCGGGAATCATGCACAGGGTGTTGCTTTTTCGGCAAAACACTTTGGTATAGATGCAACGATCGTGATGCCTGAGTCTACACCATTAACAAAAGTACAAGGTGTCAAAGAGTTGGGAGCAAGAGTGATTTTACATGGTTCAAACTATGATGAAGCCTATGCATACGCAGTGACTTTTGGAAAAGAGAATAACTATAATTTTGTACATCCTTTTACGGATGATGAAGTCATGGCAGGGCAAGGTACTGTAAGTTTGGAAATGCTTGAAGAGGTTGACGACCTTGATGCTATTGTTGTACCTGTAGGTGGTGGGGGTCTTATCTCTGGTATATCTGTTGCGGTGAAAGCTTTAAAGCCTGATGTAAAGATCATAGCTGTTTCGGCAGAGGGTGCTCCTGCTATGAAGAACTCTTATGATGAGAAGAGAGCCATAGATTCAACCTCTGTAAGAACTATAGCGGATGGAATAGCAGTACGTGATACTTCACCGATCACTTTAGAGTATATTTTAAAAAATGTTGATAGTTTTGAGAGTGTATGTGAAGATGAGATCGCTTCTGCTATATTATTCTTGCTGGAAAAACAGAAGGTACTTGTTGAAGGTGCAGGAGCTGTAGGAGTTGCTGCTCTGTTGCATGGAAAGCTGAATTTACCAAAAGGATCTAAAGTCGGTGTGGTGCTCAGTGGTGGGAATATTGATGTAACAATGCTTTCTCTCATTATTGAAAAAGGTCTTATGAAATCTGCACGAAAGATGAAACTTATGGTTACTCTTGTAGATAAACCGGGGGCTTTGCAGTCATTCACGCAAATACTTACAGATATTGGTGCAAATATTGTTCAGATAGGATATGATAGAACCTCTATAGATCTTGAATTTGGTGATGCCAATGTCTCTGTGGCACTCGAAACAAAAGGGGATGAGCATCAGGAATTGATCCGTCAGAAGTTAAAAGAAGGTGGTTTCTCTTTTAAAGAGGAACATTAAGTATGATAGCTATTGATCTGGGGTCAAATACTTTGCGTGTGACAAAGCTGGATTGTCAGTCTGGAAAATTTGTTGCTAATTTTGAAAAGATCGTTAAGACGGCAGATATGCTGAAAAGTACAGGTGTTATCCATCATGAAGCGGTTGACCGTGTAATATATGCTATAAAAGAGGCTAAAAAAAAGGTTGATTTCTCAGCTGACATTGTCAAGGCAGTAACAACTGAAGCGCTGCGTCGTGCGGTAAATGCTAAAGAAGTTCTAATGAGAATTGAAAAAGAGACGGGTGTGTCTTTTAGCGTTATTGACGGAGATGAGGAAGCCCGACTAACACTTCTTGCAGTGAAATACAGGTTGTCCAAGTTACATTTTGCATCTAAATCCTTTGTACTTGTTGATATAGGCGGTGGATCGACAGAACTTATTTTCTCTTATCCTGACAAGGTGATCTCGCGTTCATTCCCTATAGGCATAGTCACTATTGCACAAGCATATAAAGACTTGAGGAGCATACAGAAAGCACTGCCGACAGAGATGCTGGATCTTGTAAGATTTTGTATGGAAAGCTATGCAGAAAATGGCAATGTTGATGCTTTTGTTGCCACAGCAGGTACACCTACAACAGTTGCTGCTATGAAACTGGGGCAGACGTATGAATGTTATAACCCAAAGAAGATCAATGGTACGTCCATAGTAAAACAGGAGTTGGACTTTTACTTGAAAAAACTGCTTGATATGCCTTTTGATGAACGGGAAGTAATGGTAGGAGTAGGAAGATCTGACTTTATTGCTGCAGGTATACTCATATATAAACAACTTTTTGATATTGTCGAATTTAATTCTTGTGTTGTGATTGATGATGGCTTGAGAGAAGGTGCTGCTTTGGATGCATGTCAATAGTGACTATACTAACTAAATCAATAAAAGGGAAAAGAGAGATTGTATAGGAAATGGAAGTAACCTATTTTAGTTAGTATAGAAATTTAGAGAATCCTTATAATAAATAACAAGGGAATTATAAGTATCTCTATGCCGAAAGTATAATATAATATTTTGTCAAAACTTGTCAAAAATAAAATATTTTAAAAATTTGTATTTTTATTCTGTTTGCAAGATATAACCTACACCGTAAGCACTTTTTATGGTCTCTTTTGGGAGTTTTTGGCGGATGCGTTTCATAAGAGAAGTGATGGCATCTGAAGAGAAGTCCCGTTCAGGTTGATCTTCATAAAGATAATTATAGATATCTATGGCTGAAATACTTTGATTGGTTCGGGAGCAGAGAAGTTCAAGTACTTTTTGTTCTTTTGGTTTTAAGGAAACTTCATCTTCTTCATGAAATAATTTCTTCTTTGTCTTGTCCCAGTAAAATGCTTCTTTGAGATAGATATGATCTCTGTGTTGTCTCAACTCATCTACGAGTGAAAGAAGCAGTTCTTTGAGTTTGTCACTATGAACAGGTTTGATCAAGTATTTTACCAAGTGTAACTCTATGGCTTGCATCAGCTTTTCTTTATCGGAGTGTGCCGAAGTGATGATGATCTTTGTTTTCAAGTCTTTTTTACGGATCTTTTCTATCATAGAGAGACCATCAAGACGAGGCATATGAATATCTGCGATGATAATATCAGGTTTATTTTTTGCATAGATTTCATAAGCGCTTAAGCCATCTTCTGCTCTGTATACATTTTCAAAAAAGAGTTCTAAATACTCTACCATAGAGTTTAAAAGTTCTTTCTCATCTTCTGCTATTAAGATAGATATATCAGATATTTTTGTACTACTCATTTATTTTCTCCATCGTTATACTAAATGTCGCACCATGTTTATCATTTTCCACAGATAAGATCCCATTCATGTTTTTTTCAATGATCATCTTAGAGATATAAAGACCTAATCCTGTACCCATGGATTTGTGTTTGGTTGTGAAATAAGGGTCAAAAATACGATGTATATGCTCTTTTTTTATACCCCCTGCATTATCACTAAGCTTCAGTACAACAGAGTCATCTGTTTCAAATAACTCTATTTGTATATATGCATCTTTTATTTCTCTATGAGACAAAGTGTCTTTTGCATTGGTTAAAATAGAAATAAGTACCTGCATGTACTCATTCATATAGCCATTTACATAAAACCCATCACTGCTTTTAAAACGGATCTCAATATTTGATTTATTGAGCATGGGGTGTGTGATCTCCAATGCATGTTCAACAACTTTTGAAACAGAAAAAATAACTTTTTCTTTATTGGGATGGTAAAAGTGCATAAAGTCATCGATCGTTCGTGACATGTATTGGATACTGTTTTCCATCTCTTTTAACTTTTGGGAAAGTTCATCTGATGATAGAATATCTCTTTCATTCTTCTCTTTTAAAATGGAGATGAGTGTATTGTTCACTGCCAAAGGTTGGCGCCATTGATGGGCAATATTTCCTATCATTTCTCCCATATCAGCCATTTTGGCTTTTTGAAAAAGAAGCTCCTCTTTCTCTTTGAGTTCACTTAGTGATGCCAGAAGAGCAAGGTCTTTTTCCTTAAGTGCTTCAATAGTATCGATAAGCTCATTACGATACCCTTCTTCGATATAAAGTCCACACTCCAGTGCCTTCATTTGTGCAATAAGTGGAGCAATTCTCTCTTTCTCAATGATAGAGCCATGTTGGGGTGCGATGAGGTTTATATCAAGGATCTCTATTTTTGAAAGGGCATAGTTGAAGATATCTCTACTTGGCATATATTCGGCATGAAACTCCTTTGCTTTTTCAAAATAATCATCTCCTGCATAAAACTCCCAAGACTCTTCAATGCCTCCAAATATATCACCGGAAAAGAGCGTTTTTGTCGAAGGTTCATATGTTACAAATGCCCCTGGAGAGTGACAATACGGTGTAGTTAGAAAGTCTAAATGCAGATTTTTGCTATCAAGTTTGTATTGATGTTTATCTATCTCATAATAGTCAGACTTGATCATATAATGTTTTACCAGTGGTACCATACGGCTGTGGGTAATGATCAGAAGATCGTCACGATCGATAAGCTTCTCCATTTCAGGTACAGAAGCTGCCAAGTCAGGATCTTGATGATGTAAAATGATATATTTTACATTGTGCATGGAGGAAATACTGTTTATNTTTTTTACAACAGCATCAAATTCCAACATGGAACCCGGNTCAATTAAAATAGATTCATCACCATTTTCTATAAAATAGGGATGACACTGAAAAGGGTCATTTTCAAGATACATACCGACCCAGTANATGTTTTTTGCAATTTCTATTGCTTGTGTAAAATCCAAATTCATTGAATATAGTATAGTCAAAAAAATGTAACTTTTCCATGATTATAATCAAGTAAAAAGAGTAAATTTATCTTATTTTAATTGTAAAGCTTATTACATCTAATGTTATTTAGCTATAATCCAAATAATAAAAAATAAAAATAATGGAGTGTAAGCCATGCAAATGAGTGGTGCACAAATGGTATGTGAAGCGATTATCGCTGAGGGTGTTACGACCGTATTTGGTTACCCTGGCGGCGCTATCATGCACGTTTATGATGAAATTTACAAACAAGAAGGGTTCGAGCATATCTTGAATCGGCACGAACAAGCATCTGTTCACGCAGCAGACGGATATGCAAGAGCAACAGGTGAAGTTGGGGTTGCTATGGTAACTTCCGGACCAGGTTTTACCAATGCCGTTACTGGATTGGCAACAGCATATATGGACTCTATTCCGATGGTTGTCATCTCAGGGCAGGTACCTTCACAACTTATAGGAACAGATGGTTTCCAAGAGATCGATGCAGTAGGTATTTCGAGACCATGTACCAAGCATAATTTTCTGGTACGTTCACTTGAAGAGCTGCCTCGTGTACTTAAAGAAGCATTTTACATTGCAAGATCCGGAAGACCGGGACCTGTACTTGTAGATGTTCCTAAAGATATTACTGTTGATATTGGTGAATTCAAATATCCTGACTCTGTTGATATTCCTTCTTATAAACCAACATACAAAGGTAATAAAAGACAGATAGAAAAAGCAGTTGAAGCAATTAAATTGGCTAAAAAACCTTTACTGTATATAGGTGGAGGGGTTGTTCTTTCCAATGCTACTGATCTGGTACGTGCCTTAAGTGAGAAGACACAGATACCTGCAGTGGAAACATTGATGGCAAGAGGTGTTATGGGAGCTAAAAATCCACTTCTTCTTGGAATGCTTGGAATGCATGGTAACTATTCGTCAAATATGGCGATGTCTGAAACAGACTTGGTTATCTCACTTGGTGCTAGATTTGATGACAGGGTTACAGGTAAACTTTCAGAATTCGCAAAATATGCAGATATTATTCATGTAGATATTGATGCTTCGAATATTGGTAAATTGGTTGATGTTGATTTCCCTATTGTTGGTGATATTACACAAGTACTTGAAAAAATGATACCGCTCCTTGATGATGTGAATCCTGACAGATATCAGGCTTGGAGAGAGATACTCAATCGTTATGATGAGCTACACCCTCAATCTTACGTAGATTCTGATGAAGTTATCAAACCGCAATGGGCCATTGAGCGTATTGGTGAACTTGTTGGTGAAAATGCGATCATCACATCTGATGTAGGACAGCACCAGATGTGGGCAGCACAACACTTTCCTTTTGACAGACCTCGCCAATGGATCAACTCCGGTGGTCTTGGTACAATGGGCTTTGGTTTCCCTGCAGCACTTGGAGCAAAAAGAGCATTCCCTGACAAAACAGTTATTAATGTAACGGGTGATGGTTCTATTTTGATGAATATGCAAGAGTTGGTTACGGCAGCTGAGTATAAAATACCGGTTATCAACCTGATCCTCAATAACCATTTCTTGGGAATGGTTAGACAGTGGCAAACATTCTTTTATGAGAAACGTTACTCTGAGACTGATCTGAGCTTTCAGCCAAACTTTAAAGCATTGGCTGAAGCGTGTGGGGGCATCGGATATGATGTTACGACTAAAGCAGAATTTGATGCAGCGCTTAAAGATGCTATTGAGCAGGACAAAGTTTGTTTTATGAATGTACAGACAAACCGTTTCGAAGATGTACTTCCGATGGTTCCATCAGGAGGGGCATTGTTCAACATGATGTTACCTCAAAAAAATCCAAGCAATGAGGGGGAGAAATAATGACCAATACTACAAGCGAAAGACGTGTCATCTCTGTTATTGTAATGAATGAAAGTTCTGTGCTTGCACGTGTAACAGCACTTTTTGCCGGTCGTGGATATAATATAGAATCCTTAACTGTGGCACCTATTCCAGAGAGTGATATGTCACATATTACTATAGCAACTAATGGTTCTGCTAAAGTAATGGAACAAATTACTAAACAACTTCATAAACTAATTCCTGTGTATAAAGTGATCGAGCATGAAGAGATGGTTGAGAAAGAGATGGTCTTAGTAAAGTTCCCTATAGCTGAAAACCTTTCTGATATCTCTGCACTGTGTGCTGCCTATAATGGTGGTATTGTAAATGTGGGTAAAGAGATGGTGATCGCACAAGTTGCAGATGAACCTAAACGTATCAAACATTTCATAGAAGCATCACAACGTTACAATCCATCTGAGATCGTACGTGGTGGTGTGGTTGCAATTGAAAGATAATATTTTCCGTAGGGTGTGCAATTGCGCACCATATATTCATCGTATTATTGGTGTGCCATTGCACACCCTACATAAGGATTTATATGACCTATAAACTCTCCCAAATCACAGAACAAATTGCTTTGACCTTTACAGGTAATGACATTGAAATAAACGGTATCCATACCCTAATTGAAGCAACATCAACCCAACTCAGTTTCTTTACCGACAGTAAATATGCCTCACAACTGCCTCATACAAAAGCAGCTGCAGTTTTTATAGATGAAGAACATGCCAAATTATTGCCTTCTACAACTATTGCCCTTGTTACAGATGAAGCATATTTGAAATTGGCATTGGCCTCTAAATTTTTTGCGCATAAATTGGAGAGTAAAGGTGGACATCCTGAAATAGGTGAGGGTTGTGATATCGATAAACAGGTATGTTTTGGTAAAAATGTGACACTTGGTGATAATGTGACTCTTTTGGCAGGGTGTTATGTTGGTGATAATGTGACTATTGGTTCAGATACATTGCTCCATCCTAATGTAACACTCTATCATGGAACAAAGTTAGGTGAAAGATGTATTATTCACTCCGGTACGGTCATAGGCTGTGACGGCTATGGTTTTGCTCATACCAAACTTGGTGAACATGTGAAAATTTACCAAAATGGTATTGCTGTTGTAGAAGATGATGTTGAGATAGGTGCCAACTGTGCTATTGATCGGGCAGTCTTTGGTACAACAACAATTCGTAGAGGTACCAAGTTGGATAATTTTATTCAAGTTGGGCACAATTGTGATGTCGGGGAAAATGTATTGTGTGCTGCTCAAGTTGGACTTTCAGGTTCTACAATTCTAGGACGTAATGTTGTTATGGGAGGACAGAGTGCAACAGCAGGACATCTGGAGATTGGTGAATTTGCAACGCTGGCTGCCAGAACAGGTGTAACAAAGTCACTTGAGGGTGGAAAAACCTATGCCGGTTTCCCTGCGATTGACCATAAAATGTGGTTGAAGATGCAAGTAAAAATACTTGGGTTGGTAAAACGAAAGAAATAGTTAAATAATTGTGATATAATTATTTTGTATACTAAAATTAAAGGATAAATTATGAGCGGAACAGTAACAAAAATAAATGAAATGACACTAAGCGGTACAAAAGATGGAAAGATCACTGTTACTACAGTGGCAGAACCGTATGGACCAAAGAGTGAAAGTGTAGTAAGTATAGGTATTTCTCTTCAAGCCGGAGCAGAAGAACCAGATTGGAAAGTGCATATTCCTAAAGCAAATATAGATGATGTAATTGCTGCACTACAGGAAGCGAAAAAAAGTCTTTAAGGCAAAAGGTAGCTGTATTTTATTCAGCTGCTACCATCTTCTTATATTGTGCTAACATTGCATTCATTCTATCTCTATCAGGAATTTTACGACCTGCGATATATCCGACAATGTTATTCTCATCATCAAATTTTGGTTTTATCCAAACTTCAACAAGGTAATACTTCCCTTCATTATTCATATTCTTAACAAGACCTTCCCAGTAATTTCCACCTTTTATGACTTCCCACATACCTTTAAAAGCAGCTTTTGGCATATCTGGATGTCTGTTTATACTGTGAGGTGAACCGATAAGTTCTTCTTTTGAATACCCAGTCATACTTCTAAACTTACGATTGGCATAAGTAATGATACCAGCAGTATCAGTCTCTGTGATCATCACTCCACCATCAAATGGAATTTCAATATCTACAGGATCCGGTTTGGTGATTGACTTACCAGTAATAATATTTTTAATGACTTTTCCCATCTCTTTTCCTTCTTTAATATAATAATAAATTATAACGGTGTAATATAAATGAATAGTTAATAGATAAAATTCATTAAATATAACTTTAAAGTATAACTTTATTTTGTTTTAATAATAACACTTTAAACTTATAGTGTTATTATTCGCCAAAATTTATAACAATTTGTTACAATACGGCATTATTAGTAAGAAGGGGCATTTTTTGTCTATTACCGAAAAAATAAAATCACTTTTAGAACAACATATCTTAGTTATAGATGGTGCTATGGGAACACAGATACAAGACCTCGAAGTTCCGGCAGAAGCTTGGTTGGATGACAAAGGTATAGACCAGGAGGGGTGTAATGAACTTCTGAATGATACTGCTTCTGATCTTGTAAAACGTATACACAAACGTTATGCTATGGCTGGTGCAGATCTGATTAAAACAAATACTTTCGGGACAATGCCATGGGTACTTGATGAGTATCAGATGGGTGAACGTGCTTATGAACTCTCTAAAAAAGGTGCTCAACTTGTAAAAGAGATATGTACTGAGTATAGCACAGAAGAATCACCTAAATTTGTTTTAGGCTCCATAGGTCCTGGTACAAAATTGCCTTCTCTGGGACATATACATTATGATGAGTTGTATGAAGGTTATAAACTTTGTGCTTTAGGTCTTATTGATGGTGGTTGTGATATTTTTCTTCTTGAAACTTGTCAAGACCCCTTACAGATCAAAGCAGCATTGCATGCTTGTGAAGCAGCTAACGAAGAAAGAAATATTAAACTTCCCGTTATGGTTTCTGTGACCATTGAGCTCAGTGGTTCCATGCTTATTGGTACAGATGCTACGACGATCGTTACGATACTTGAACCTTTTGACATTCTTTCGTTAGGTTTCAACTGCGGTACAGGTCCAGATCAAGTAAAAAAACATCTGAAAACACTTTCTGAATTATGTAATATACCTATTTCAGTACATGCGAATGCCGGACTTCCTCAAAATCGTGGTGGCTATACGTATTACCCAATGGGACCAGATGAATTTACCGATAAACAACTTGAATTTACAGAGTTTGACGGAGTTAGTTTTCTTGGTGGCTGTTGCGGTACTACGCCTCAGCATATTCAGGCACTTAAAAAAGCTGTTGCAGTGTTAAAACCAAAAAAAGCCTCTGGTAGCATAGCACCAAGTATTGCTTCGCTTTTTAATACCACTGAACTTTTTCAAGAGCCTGCACCTTTACTCATAGGTGAGCGTTCTAACTCTACGGGTTCTAAAGCATTTAGAGAACTCATCATTGCCTCNGACTATGAGGGTACACTTACTGTAGGTCANGCACAAGTGCGTGATGGTGCACANTGTCTAGATGTTAACGTGGAGTTTGCAGGACGTGATGGTGCTGTAGATATGGCTGCGGTAATGGAGCTTTACAATCAAAAGATACCACTCCCGCTCATGCCGGATGCTACACGTGTCAATACAATGGAAGAGGGCTTGAAGCGCATCGGTGGAAAGCCTATTATCAACTCTGTAAACCTTGAAGATGGTGAAGAGAAGCTTGATGCCATTTGTAAACTGGCTAAAAAGTATGGTTGTGCTTTAGTCTGTTTAACCATTGATGAAGTAGGAATGGCGAAGACTACTGAGACAAAACTTGAACAAGCAGAACGTATCTATGACTTGGCAGTCAATCGTCATGGTATAGACCCTAGAAATCTTATTTTTGATATGCTTACATTTACAGTGGGTTCTGGAGACTTAGAGTACCGTGATGCAGCCATTCAGACGCTTGAAGCCATACGTGAATTACATATACGTCACCCTGAAGTAGGTTCAACCCTTGGGCTTTCAAACATCTCTTTTGGACTTGCAGTGAATGCCAGACGTTATTTGAATTCAGTCTTTTTACACCACTGTCTACAAGCAGGTCTGACATCAGTGATTATCAACGTAAAGCACATCGTACCACTTGCCAAGATGAGTGAAGAAGACAAAGCCATTTGTGAAGAGTTACTCTTCGCACCTGATGACCAGTCTCTTTTCAAATTCATAGAGCACTTCTCAGATGCTGTCATAGAAGACGATGGTGCAGATGAAGCATATGAAGCAATGAATAACGAAGAGAAGATAGCCAAACTTTTGCTCGATGGTGATAAAGAACGTATGATACCACTTGTGGAAGAAGCACGTCATGAGATAGAAGCAGACAGGATTGTCAATGAAATACTTATTGATGCTATGAAGGTAGTAGGTGAACTCTTTGGTTCTGGGCAAATGCAACTGCCATTTGTGCTGCAATCTGCAGAGACTATGAAGACAACAGTAGACTACCTAAATCCATACCTCACGAAACAAGAAAAAGACACCGATACCACTCTGGTTATAGGTACAGTCAAAGGTGATGTGCATGATGTAGGTAAAAACCTTGTAGACATCATACTTTCAAATAACGGCTTTAAAGTAGTAAACGTAGGAATAAAAACAGATCTACAAGAGTACCTTGATGTGGTAGAGAAACAGTCCATCCAAGCTATAGGAATGAGTGGACTTCTGGTAAAATCAACAGCTGTGATGAAAGACAACCTTGAAACAATGGCAGAGATGGGTATGGAGATACCAGTCCTTTTAGGTGGGGCAGCACTCACACGAAGCTTTGTTGATGACTTCTGCCGTCCTATTTATAAAGGCCCTATCTTCTACTGTCGTGATGCTTTTGATGGTGTTATCGCTATGGGAAGAATTGAAAAATTCAATGAAGACAACTCTGTAGGACTAGACACACGTATGGCTGGTGATATGGTAGAGCGCGAAGAGAAGGTTAAAAAAGAGGTAGTCATTCCTCCTTTTGAAGAGATCAAAATGCCTGAGAGGGTAGAGATACCGACACCGCCATTTTGGGGACGAAGAGTACTGCAAAAAGCAGATCTGGATATAGATACGATCTATGAGTGGATCAATACACGTTCTGTCTTTAAGATGCACTGGGGTTACAAGAGTAAAGGGATGGATAAAGATGAGTACCAAAAACTCATAGATGAGACAGTCTATCCTGCCTTTGAACGTTTGAAAAAAGAGTTTATAGATAAAGAATTGTTTGAACCTACTATCATCTACGGTTACTACCCATGTAGATCTGATGACCAGGAATTGTTCCTGTTTGATGAGAATGAAGGATGGAATGTAGATGCCAATGCCAACCGTGAACCTTTAAACCAAGTCATCGGCAGAGCAGTTACGAAG
>JGI24024J18818_10000884_pt1 | contig 11952 bp, 10 predicted proteins | sample Cruoilmetagenom2_FD_18818 | JGI IMG/M metagenome (IMG submission 18818) | reverse complement strand
CAAAATCTCATCGTCATGTCAACAACAAGTTTTGTTATTTTTGCGTTTCTCGTTTTATTGCTTTTAAAACAGCAACTCTCATATCTTATCAAGTTCTCATTGTTTTGTCAACAATAAGTTTTACTATTTCATTTGCAATTTGTCGCTCGTAAATCAGCAACTTTAATAATATATCAGCCTCAGTTTCTAAAGTCAATAACATTTTATGAAAGATTATAAGGTTTATTCTATCAGAAATTTCTATCAATTCGCATTACAATTTGATAACAATATTGAAAGTTATTCATAACTATTTTCATAAAGTAAAAAGGATGACTACCTAATAGGCAGTCATCCTTTTTATTCTTCGTAACTTAGTGACCTTCAACGAATATAAAGTATAAAACAAAAATAACAAACAACCCATACATAATAGGATGAATCTTTTTACCATTACCACTCAGAATCATTGTAATAGGATAGAATACAAATCCGATCGCAATCCCTGTAGCGATACTATACGTAAGCGGCATTGCAATAACCGTTAAGAAAGCTGGTACTGCAATTTCAAATCGGTTCCATTCGATTTTGTTTAATGAAGAAACCATTAATACCCCTACTATAATTAACGCTGGTGCAGTTACAGCAGAAGTTATAACTGATAATACTGGAGAGAAAAAGAGAGCCAGTAAGAAAAGGACACCTGTTACAATCGAGGCAAAACCTGTTCTTGCCCCCGCAGCTACACCTGCACTTGATTCAATATAAGAAGTTGTTGTTGACGTACCAAAAATTGCTCCTGTCACTGTTGCAAGTGAATCAGCAAGTAATGCTTTGCCTGCTCTAGGCAATTTGTTTTCTTTCATTAATCCAGCTTGGTTTGCTACAGCAACTAAAGTTCCAGCCGTATCAAAGAAGTCTACAAATAGGAAAGTTAACACCACTACAAGAAATTGGATAGTCATAAGTGAACCAGGATCATTGAACAATGGCTCGAAGGCTACTCCAAACGTCGGTGATACATCAGGTACTTTTCCTACGATAGAAGATGGCAAGTCGACAAGATTGAAAATCATTCCGACAACGGCAGTGACTAACATCCCGTAGAATATACCACCTTTAACTCCACGTACCATCAAAACAACAGTTAAAACTAAACCGAATATCGCTAATAATGTATTTCCTTGTGATAAATCACCAAGTCCAACAAGTGTTGCTGGATTATCAACAATTATTCCTGCGTTACTAAGTCCAATAAATGTAATGAAGAGACCGATACCAGCTCCAACCGCATATTTTAATTCGGCAGGAATTGCGTTAATAATGGTTTCACGAATGCCTGTTAATGAAAGAACGATAAAAATGAGTCCTGAAAATAAAACACCTGTTAATGCAGTTTGCCAAGGAATGCCATACGTTAAAACAACTGTATATGCAAAGAATGCATTTAATCCCATTCCAGGAGCTAGGGCTATTGGATACTTGGCTATAAGCCCCATGAATAGAGATCCGACTGCTGCTGCTAAAGCTGTAGCAACAAATACTGCACCCGCATCCATTCGCAATGCATCATCTAAATTAGGCACTGAATCTAGTGATAATGTAAGAGGGTTGACGATTAATATATACGCCATTGATAAGAATGTTGTTAACCCACCGATAAACTCACGACGATAATTTGTTCCGAGTTCTTCAAATTGAAAATATTTTTTCATGATTTCCCCTCCGTGTTGTCGTGTACACGTTTGTTTCTCCTATAATATAGAAAGAACTCTAGCTTTTCATTAGAAGGTTAGTAGTTTAACTAACTCCGAATTCAAACTAACGTCCATTTTATTATAGAAACAAAAAAGGCATGCAACTAAAAAGTCGCATGCCTCCGATTTTCTTGTATGCTTTCACATAACAAGATATAAGAAAGACGGAAGAGATCCGCCTTTCTAAAATCGTAGTCGAGTCATTTAAGGTAACTCGGTAGAAACTTTCGGGCCATATTCCCGACATTATACGACGACAGTATTTTATTTGATTACACTAGTACTATATCACCTGATTCGACAAGTTTCAACAGTTTTTCCGAACGTTTTTCAAAAAAAACTAAATAAAGTTCGGAAAACACATTCATTTCCAATTCAAGTGTTTACTCCCACTCGATCGTCGCAGGTGGTTTACTCGTAATATCGTACAGTACGCGGTTGATATTTGGTACTTCATTTACAATACGTACACTGATTTTTTCAAGTACGTCCCAAGGCACACGTGCCCAATCTGAAGTCATTCCATCAATTGACGTTACTGCACGAATGCCAATAGCGTAATCGTACGTACGAGCGTCACCCATAACACCTACACTGCGAATGTCAGGTAAAACCGTGAAGTATTGCCAGATGTCACGTTCTAGACCTGCTTTACGTACTTCTTCTCGTAAGATTGCATCCGATTCCCGAACTATTTCTAGTTTTTCTTCTGTAATTGCTCCTAGCACACGGATACCTAGACCTGGCCCTGGGAAAGGTTGACGCCATACGATTTCGTCTGGCATACCGAGTTCAGTGCCAAGCGCACGGACTTCATCTTTAAATAACGTGTTTAATGGCTCAATTAATTTAAACTGCATATCTTCAGGTAATCCACCCACATTATGATGAGATTTAATCGTTTGGGCAGTTGCTGTACCACTCTCAATTATGTCCGTATACAAGGTTCCTTGAGCAAGGAAATCCATGCCCTCAAGTTTAGCCGCTTCATCATCGAATACATAAATGAATTCATTGCCAATAATTTTTCTCTTCGTTTCTGGATCTGAAACACCTGCGAGCTTGCTCATAAAACGTTCTTGAGCATCAATTTTAATCACATTCATGTTAAAGCCATCTGCAAAAGTTTTCATTACACTTTCCGCTTCACCTTTGCGTAGCAATCCATGATCGACGAACATACATGTGAGCTGATCACCAATTGCTTTATGGATTAGAACGGCCACTACTGATGAATCTACTCCGCCACTTAGTGCACATAATACTTTTTTGTCGCCTACTTCTTGACGAATTTTCTCGATTTCTAATTCAATAAAGCTTTCCATTGACCAATCACCTTTGGCACCACATACTCCGAAGACGAATTGACGAAGTAATTCAATTCCATAAACCGAATGTCTAACTTCAGGATGAAATTGAACCGCATAGATACCGCGCGCTTCATTTCCAATAGCTGCAACCGCACAAGAAGGACTTGTTGCGATTATTTCAAAACCTTCAGGAGCAATCGTCACATGATCTCCGTGACTCATCCAAACCACCTGTTCGTTCGGTAAGTCTTTGAATAAAAGACTCTCTTTAACAACTGTTATTTCTGCTTTACCATATTCTCGATGAGAAGCTTTTTCTACTTTGCCACCAAAGTGTTGAGACATTAACTGCATACCATAACAAATTCCGAGGATAGGTAAATTCATATCAAAAATAGCTTGGTCAACATGCAATGCCTTTTCGTCGTAAACAGAGTTCGGGCCACCCGAGAAGATAATGCCTGTTGCGTTCATCGCCTTTAAGTCTTCAGCAGTTACAGTATGTGGATGAAGTTCACTATAAACACCAAATTCACGAATTCGACGTGTAATTAATTGATTGTATTGACTTCCAAAATCTAGTACAACTATTTTTTCTTGCTCTTTCAACATTGGAGTTGCTGACAATTCTTCCACCTCTTCAATAGGATTTCCGGACCCTTCATAAAGAAAAAACGCGTACGAAAGAAAACCTTTCTACGCGTTCTTTTGCTCTACATAAGAAAAGTGCAAAGCACCACCGAAATCCGAACTAGCTGCTCGCAAAAACAAATCGGAATCATGTATCCGAATGAGTTTCTGAAGCTTAGGTGCGGACTGGCGCTTATTGCTAAACAATAAAGTCTTTTCTCTAAAAAGGTGAATGCAAAATAAACGTCCATAAATAGACATCATGCATTCACCTTCATAGTCAAGTTATTTTCGGCAACTTGGTAGAGACATCCGAACCGTATTATCGGACATATATGAGGCAAACCGGTCTGTATAATTTTTTTCAATTCTACAGGTTGTTTGCTTTAAAATCAACCGCTTGTACGATTGATTAAATTTTCCCAACTTTCTCTCAGTTGTCCCCACTCATGCGCTTCTATGTTTCCACCATAAAATCCTTTTTCATAAGCTTTGGTTAAGTTCTTCATATCGTTTGATCCAAAGAATTGATCAACATAAGCGGAATATGTTTTTAACGTCTGTCCTTCACGTCTTTCAATCCCAAAAAGCTCTAGTTGTTTAAGTAAACGGTGATATCCTTGTTCAAACGATTTCCAATCGCCTCTTCGCAAACGATAATATGGAATTAACAATTTTGGCATCCATTTTTTACGGATACGGAATAACATAGCACTTAATAAAAGAATGCCCAGACTCCAGTAAAAAATTCTGCCTTTATTATCCGAAATCCAAGAAACTGTATTCTTTACAATTTCAGAAAATTGTTCAGAAATCGATTTATCTTTTTTTACGGGTTTTGCAGCAGGCTTTTCAGGTTTCTTCGGTACGACAGGCTCTAATTTGTCATCAGAACTAGCTTCGAGATCGTAGTCAATATTTCCAGCACCACTAAAACCAATTGTAGGTTCAAAAGGCATCCAGCCTACACCTGGTAAATATGCTTCAACCCACGAGTGTGCATTATTATTCGTTACTTCGTAAACACGATTTCCATCTTGTCTACCAACTTCTTCTCCTTCAGCGAACCCTTTTACCCAGCGNGCCGGAATATCAAGGGATCTCAATAAGACAATCATGGAGGTTGAAAAGTTATCGCAATANCCACGTTGTGTTTCAAATAAGAATTGGTCCACATAATCTTGGTCGTCGTTNGGNATCCCAACATTCGTTTGATCATAGACAAACCCATTTTGAGGGAAGTATCGTTCAATCTCTTTTGCCTTTTCATACAAACTTTGTTTATCCTCAGTTATTGAAACTGCNAGCTCCCNAATTCGATTTGGAAGGTCTTCAGGTAACTGCAGATAACGATCAAATTCAGGTGATAGTCCATTAAGAGACTCAACGTTCGTTTTACGTAGTGCCGTTAAACTATACGTTGGTTCACTAAAAGACATGGCATACTCGGTTAGCTCGATATCTACATTTTCCATGAACGTTTCAATTTTTTGTGTGTTTCTTGAAGTTGAAAACGTAGTTCCTTCCTCCGCTTGGGCAGCCACCAACCCATATGGATACATGAGAAATGGATAGGTCAATCCCATCCTTAGTTCAGCTACTAGTTGATCTTCTGGAAGTCCAGGTTCTATCCCGGTATCAATTTGATCGCCAATTGTGTAGTTGAGTATTTCATTCGAAGTTACAGATTGTTCCCACCCTTTAGATGTATAGGTGTCCTTCGTTTCGATTTTCCAATACTGTGGTCTCTTGACTATTGCTTCAAAGACGACCGTATTGTCTCCGATAAATGATCCTCCTAGAGACGAGTCATCTTCACCATACCCGATTTTTCCAACACCTAAATTGCCTCTAACATTTTGACCAGCGCCTTCAGCAAACGAATGAATAAATGGAACTGGATCCGCCCAAACTGGACCCGCTTTTGGCAATAAGAATCCAAGTGTCCCACTTATAGCGACAAGTAAAATTAAGGGTACGATCATTGAACCGAACTTAGAACGGGGTATTCCAATGTCGTTCTTCTTATATAATTGGGCTACTTTTAATAAGCCAGATAACAATAATCCGATAATCATGACACGCAATATTGCACTGTCTCCATCATATGTGCTGAACGTATCTAAAACAGCGATAAAGACTACCGTTAAAAAGAAAAATAAGAAAATAGTTAAACGAACACTAATCCAGTGGTGGACCAGGTAGGCAGTCATCCATATCAGTGCGAAGAACAAGACTGTTCGGAATGAATCCGTTACGGATGCCAAGTCCCCCGTGAATAGTACACTCCCATTAGTAGCAAGCTCACTAAAAAGAAAAGCAAAAGCCTCTCGCGTAAATAGCACTTCACCTGTGTATACATACACCAAAACCCAGGCAATATAGACAACTTTTATAGGTCCACTAATCAACCAATGAATTTTCAATAAGCTACCAACAAAACAGATTGCAATGAAAAATAAAAATAGTGATAAATAATTTGTTTCCGTTAAGTCCATAACCGGCAACAGCCATTCACGTAAAAGGAAAAAAACTAAAACATAAAAAGACAGTGTTAGCCATTTATCTTCGATACTTTTTTTCATGATTTCCCCACCTCCGTAAAGGCGTTAGCAAAATGATCTTGCGATAAAACATGCACAACCATTCCTCTTGATCGGGCTAATTGATGCACTGTGATATCTTTTTTCGATAACTTAGCACCTTTTTTCACTACGACAAAACATGTACAAACTCGTAAATTCTTCGCTGATTTTAGAATTGAGTCAATCCATTCAGGCGTTAAATTCCCCGTGATGAGTAAAACCGATGTAGCACTCGACATGGCCGCATCCTTCAGTAAAACCTGATTAACAGGTTGTTTCAAATCTGGTAATACTTTTGCTAAATGAAACATTGATCTCTGTAATTGTTCCTCACTTTGAACGGCTGGAAAATAAAATCGATCCTCTCCAACTGATAGAAAAGCTGCACTTGCTTGATGTCTCACCACAGCCTGAAGCACGGATGCAGTCAATTCAATTTGTTCTTCAAACGTAGTAGATGGTTGACGATCAATGAGGATAAAAAGATCTTGTGATTGTCGATCCTCAAACTCTTTTGTTCGAAGTGTTTGAGTACGTGCAAAGGATTTCCAATGAATCCATGAAACACGATCGCCTGGTTGGTAATCTCGAATACCCGTTGCCATTGTCGTATCTTTTACAATGGTAAATGGGGATGCCGCTGTCCCTTGGTCGTATCTAGTTTCGATTGGCATATAGATCATTTCAGTAACATTCGGATAGACAATAATGTTCTGATTGATCGGGAAGACATGCGTTTTCTTTACCCAACCAAAAAAGTCGCTTACTTCTATTTCGATCCCATCGAAATAATGCTCTCCACGGGGCATATGGTCAATCTCATAGGTCCACTCTATTACTTTCTGCAAACCGACTAGTTTCACTGTTTTTAATCGACTACCTGCATGCTTTAGTAAAACTTCACTACGAGTCTTTTCATTTATTAATAAATAAAGCATTGGAAAGCGTGATGGACGTATTAGTTTAACCGTGACTATTAACTTGCCACCATTTTGAACTTGTCCCGTTTGTATATACCGTTCTGCTTCTATCTTGGATATAGGGCTTAAGAAAAACCCAATTGAGTAGAGCGCGAATGGCAATAATGTGTAAAAAATAAACCAACTAACAAAGCCGCCTTGAAACATAGCAAATGTAAATGCACAGAGCAAAATAAACAGAACAAATATAATTCGTCCACCAGTTGCCCAAGAGAATTTGGATTTCTTTAGTTTCATTGTTTCACAAGCCTTTTAACCGGTACATTTGTTTTTGCTAAAATACGCTCTGTTATTTCTTCTGGTGTAATTCCATCGTAACGTGCTTCAGATCGTAATATCATACGGTGACTAAAAACAGATGCCGCTAAATATTGGACGTCATCAGGTGTCACATAGTCCCGTCCATGTAGCATGGCATACGCTTGAGAAGCTTTCATTAACGCTAGGGACCCACGGGGACTTACGCCCAGGTAAATGTAGGAATCTTTACGTGTACGATTTGCCAGATCCACAATATAATTTTTAATACTATCATCTACTATAATTTCTTTTACATCTTTTTGGAGCTCAATCAATTCCTCAATTGATATAACAGCAGTTAATTCCTCAATTGGTGCAGATTTTTGAGCTCGTTTTAACACTTCTATTTCTTCAGCATGGGTAGGGTAACCCATCCGTAGTTTCAATAAAAATCGATCCAGTTGAGCTTCAGGAAGTGGATACGTTCCTTCATACTCAATTGGGTTTTGTGTAGCCATAACAAAAAATGGTTTTGGTATCATCATCGTTTCGCCATCTATGGTGACAGTAGCTTCTTCCATCCCTTCCAATAATGCCGATTGTGTTTTCGGTGAAGTACGGTTGATTTCATCCGCTAATACGATGTTTCCCATAATTGGGCCTGGTCTGAATTCAAATTGCATGTCTTTCGGATTATAGATGGATACACCAATAACATCGGATGGAAGTAAATCTGGTGTGAATTGAATTCGTTTAAATTGTGCGCCAACTGATTTTGCCAAAGCTCGAACCATCATCGTTTTACCTACACCTGGAACATCTTCTAATAGAACATGTCCTTGTGCAATTAAAGCCACAACACTCAATTCTGCAATGTTTCGTTTGCCAATCATCACTTTTTCAATATTGTCTACGATTGCCTCTAACTTTTGTTGATTTGTCATCATCTCTATATTCCCCCAGTTGTCCTATAGAACTATTTCACTTTTGTAAAAATTGTAACATTGTACCATTATCATAACGAAAATATTTTGAATAAACAACTTATTCAAAATAAGAAAACACACACATCAAGAGGATGTGTGTGTTTAGGTTACTTCCAAAAATCATCGAAAATGGTAATTGGCATATGACGCTTATGTTGTGAACGCAAGTAATAGGATTCGATTTTATCACTTGGTTCACTCGGAATCTCTTTACCTTCTAGATAATCATCAATATGATCATACGTAACGCCAAGGGCAATTTCATCTGGGATTGCTGGGCGGTCTTCTTCTAAATCAGCTGTTGGAATTTTGGTATAAAGATGTGATGGACAATTAAGCTCTTTCAACAATTCTTTTCCTTGTCTTTTATTCAAACGGAAAATTGGCATGATGTCTGCTCCGCCATCCCCGTATTTTGTATAAAATCCAGTGATTGCTTCAGCAGCATGATCCGTTCCAAGAACAATTGAGTTATGCATAGAAGCAATTGAATACTGGACTTTCATTCGTTCTCTTGCTTTTTCATTCCCTTTACCAAAATCCGTGAGCAAAATTCCAGAATCGTCGAGAGCTTTCTTACTTGCATCAACAGCACCTTTAATATTCACTGTATAAATTTTCGTAGGTTTAATAAAATCCAATGCATCTTGACAGTCATCTTCGTCAAACTGAACCCCATATGGTAACCGAACTGCAAAGAACGAGTATTTCTTGTCGCCCGCTTCTTCATTTAACTCATCAACGGCCATTTGTGCAAGTTTTCCTGTCAAAGTCGAATCTTGCCCCCCCGAGATGCCAAGCACCATCCCTTTTAGGAAAGGGTGTTTCTTCAGATAGGCTTTCATAAAGTCAATCGAGATTCGGATCTCTTCTTTCGGATTTATGGTTGATTTCACTTTCAATTCATTAATAATTTCTTGTTGTAAGTTTGTCATTCCAATTCCTCCTTAAGCGATTATGTGAAATGCATATGATCGACCATTTCTTTGATTTCTTGAATGTTACGCATTTTGTTATCCCAACACTTTTGACTTAGATCCACTGGGTATTCTTCTGGATTTAATGATCGTTTATATTCATCCCATAACAATTCAAGGTTAGTAGCAGCATAATCCCGCATTTCATTTAACGTCGGGTTTGTATATACCACTTTCCCATTTTGAACGACTTGTAAGTGGAGATCCTTTGCTTCAAAGTTTGTTACAAATTTTGAAACAAACGTGTGTACCGGATGAAACATTTTTAGACGTTTTTCAGCCGACGGATCTTCATCGTACATGGTGATGTAATCCCCTTCGGCTTTACCATTCTCACGATCAATGATTCGGTACAATTTTTTTCGACCTGGTGTCGTTACTTTCTCTGTTGTAGAAGAAATTTTAATGGTATCTTCCATTACCCCTTCATCACTCTCAATTGAAACGATTTTATAAACAGCTCCAAGTGCTGGTTGGTCGTATGCAGTAATTAGCTTTGTACCGATGCCCCACATGTCCACTTTCGCACCTTGTGCTTTTAAATTCAAAATTGTATATTCATCTAAATCATTAGAGACCACGATTTTTGCACCCGTATATCCAGCCTCATCTAACATGCGTCTCGCTTCTTTTGATAAAAAGGCAATATCTCCACTGTCCAGTCGAATGCCAATGAAATTAATTTTATCTCCGAGTTCTTTCGCCACTTGTATGGCTGTAGGAACACCAATTTTCAATGTGTTATATGTATCCACTAAAAACACACAATCTTTATGACGCTTTGCATAGGAATGAAATGCTTCATATTCACTCTTGTAAGCTTGTACTAAAGAATGTGCATGTGTACCCGCAACAGGAATCCCGAATTTTTTACCAGCACGTACATTACTTGTAGCTTCTAATCCACCAATGATTGTTGCTCGAGACCCCCAAATGGCTGCATCCATTTCTTGAGCTCGACGTGTTCCAAATTCCATTACCGTATCAGTCTTCACAATTTGTTTAATTCGACTAGCTTTTGTTGCAATAAGCGTTTGGTAATTAACGATATTTAAAAGTGCCGTCTCAATAAGTTGTGCTTCAAGTAGAGGCGCCTCTACTCTAATAATAGGCTCATTCGCAAAAACGAGTTCTCCTTCTACCATTGAATAGACATCCCCCGTAAAGCGCACCTCACGTAAATATGCAATAAAGTCTTCTCGGTAACCGAGTTCATGTTGCAAATAGGCTAAATCACTTTCTGAAAATCGAAATTCTTTTAAGAAATCTAATACTCGTTCTAAGCCTGCAAAAATGGCATAGCCATTTCCAAAAGGTAACTTGCGGAAGAACAATTCAAATACTGCTTTTCGGTTATGTATTCCATCCGCCCAATAGGCTTCAGCCATATTAATTTGGTATAAATCTGTATGTAAAGCTAAACTATCATCCGCATAATTCGACGACATGTAAATCCCTTCTTCCGACATCATAATTGTCATTAGTATACACTATTTACCCTAATTCGTACCCTATATAAACGCTGTANCGTTTGTGCCCTGTTTTGTCATGTCTTTTTATAAGATACTCAAGAAAAACTAAATGCGTTTATTAAAAAAAATTGCACAAACTAAAATAATTAAAATAAACAAAAAAACCGACAGCTATTGCCGCCGGCCTTGTGTATTATGAATTTTGATTTCCTCTTAATGTTTGTTGTGCTTGTGCTACCAATCGTTTCGTAATTTCTCCACCAACTGATCCGTTTGCTCTAGAAGTTGCATCTGCTCCAACTTGAACCCCGAATTCTTGTGCAATTTCATATTTCATTTGATCAAGAGCTTGTCTTGCACCTGGAACTGCAAGCTTGTTATTATTTGAATTGTTGTTCGGCATATTACTCACCTCCTTGTTGAATTTATCTTGTGTCATTTTCACTTTTTCATGCATGCCTATTTATATTTTCTTTAAAAATAATAAAAAATGCGTGATATTCTGAATGCCATTTATAGCACTTAAACATACAAAGTCATAAAAAAAAGACTCACCCTAAAGGGAAAGTCATGATAGTTCTTGGTAAGGCACTTGATATTTTCCGCCTTCAACATCTGAATGGTAAATGGCTTTGAGTGCAAAATCTTTTTCTAGATCATGTTCATCCATTAAATCACGTAAACGTTTTTTTAATTCTTCATTTTCTTTNACAAGTTGCTTCATTTTTGATTTCACGAANTTCATACTGGTTTAACTCCTTCCAGNTTAGAATACTTCATTAAGTATATCANTGATTACGTTTTAATGACTTCTATATATTGCATAAGAAAAACCCTCAAAAATGAGGGTNAATATCTATTATAGGTTGTGCAATTAAATTAAAAACATAGCAACNATNGTGGTNACAATTAATCCAATGGTNACCGGNGCAAGGTTTCTTCTAGCCAGTTCGAATGGGTCAACTCCACAAATAGCNGCNGCAGGGATTAGCGCCCATGGTACTAGCGTTCCTCCACCAACCCATATTGCAGCAAT
>JGI24024J18818_10000883_pt1 | contig 11959 bp, 11 predicted proteins | sample Cruoilmetagenom2_FD_18818 | JGI IMG/M metagenome (IMG submission 18818) | reverse complement strand
TGCTAGGCTCTTATATTTTAAGAGACTTAATAATAGGAAATAGAAACGAAGATGCCGATCTATTTCATCTTGAGCGGAGATATGGTGTGAGATAATTATATAAGCTGATAGAGGATCACGGATAATCCATAATCCTCTATCCAACTTTTAACTACCACATTGGAAACAAGAGAGTTCAGCATGTCACAGCTAACAATCTTAGAGAGCTAGAATAAAAGGAAAATAGTAGCTGGTCTTAAGAATTTTTGAAGAAATAATCTTTAAAACCTCCGTTACATCTCTCATATGCATACTCTGAAAGTTATACTTGTGCTTTAGATAGTCGACATGTTTTAAAATTTCTTCTAAAAATAGTAGATTCTCTTTTGTGTTTTTCCCAAAATTATGTGGGTGCCACCATAAATGATAGAGCTCATTTTTCTTTGCAGCGCTAGTTAATCCCTTTTTAATTCGACGAAGACGAAATCGCTCTAATATAGACAATCTACTATTATATGGCCTCAAAAATCGACTGGAAGGAATATTCACAATAGGATCTGTCTCCATATTTTTTAAACAATAAGTATGATTTCCTGATATATTCACATAAGCATCTATTAAGCGACACAATCGTTTCAGCCATGAATTTTCTTTGCTGGTATTAGCTTTATACATCCAGTTTTTTTCATTTCCTCGATACGCCTTAACTCCATACTCTTTACATACATGTAAATAATGTTGATTTACTTGGTTTCTTGGAAAAACCAAAGATGCTGTATTTCCTAAGGATGTAACAGCCTCCAAATCCTTTATAAAATGCTCCTTCTTTTGCCCTTTTTCTAAGCAATAATAATGAGTGAAGGTATGCGTTCCAACCTCTTGATTTGATGTTTCTTGAATCATCTTGATTAGTGACAATCCGAAATGATAAGGATCCAACGTTTCATTTTCACCTACATTAGAAAGATTGTTTTTGGGGCTAAATGTAGTTTTTTCATAAGGTATATCCATCTCTTTTAAATAAGATATGAGTTCCTGTTTATCCTTGCAGTACAGCATTCCCACAATCGCCCATGTTGCATGAATATCATATTTTACAAACAATTGTAGTATTTGAGGAATTGCCAATCGAGCACCCAATATATTGGCACCATATTCTTCTATTGTGTATACATCATGTACTCCCCAATTAAGCTCAAAATCTAATGAAATAATAAGAGCTCCCAGTTCCTCATCCTTTCCTCAGTTTAATCGTTCTCCCAAAGAGCACCAATTTCCCAAGTGTTGATGTTGCTTCATAACCTGAGTATACTTCTTTAATCTCCCCACCGAATTCCATTTTGAAACTACTAATATTTTTATTCTCCGTTAATCCACCCATGTCATACACCAAATTTTTTCTTCGCTTAAAGTAAAGAATACTTTGCCATAACAAAAACCTGCTAGCTATACTTAACATTCTTTTGTCAATTGCATCGGCCTTTGATCTAAAATGAGATGCAGAGTATAAGGAAAATGCAGTATCCTGATCCGCAACGTAAACTTGATAGGCAAGGATTTCATTACTATTCCTACTTACTATCCTGGTAATAATTAAATTATTGGTTTCCATTAATAGTTCCATGGTTTTAATGTGGAATGCACCACATTTATACGTATTTGTATATTTCGCAAATTTGTTATAAAATTTTTGAAATTCTCGAATATCAGTTAGGTTAGGCGAGTCAATCACCTCTATCTGAAAATCATAATTAGTCGCCTGTCGAATTTGTTTTCTATTTGTACGATGAAAATCCTGTAATAATTGTTCCTCGCTTTTTGTTAAATCTATAAGTAATGTAGTTTGCTTTATTAATTGGTTAACCGGTCGATAGGCATGTGAAAATCCGATTAAGTGCGCAGGTGGTAATGAAGTTTCTCCAGTTTTTAAAAAGTAACAATTCACTAGGGTCAAATTTATTAGTTTTCGCTTCACAAGGATTATCTGGACACCTTCTTTTCATTCAGAAATTCTGCTCTACTAGTTTTAGATTTACCTAAAACTCTTGTAAAAGTCACTTTATCAGTCCATTGAACCCCAAGATTAGTTAGTATTTTAACACTTTCTTGATCTTTTGTTAGCACACTTATAAATACATCTTTTCCTTTGTAATACCGATTCACAAACCCAAGAATTTGTAGGATATTTTCATTTTGCCAATCTCGAATATAAACGCTTCTTTTTTTTAGATTCATGACTACTTCAACATCATCTAATCGAATGACGTTTTCATTAACCCAAAATGCTTTTAATATATCTTTTGTGTAAAATCCTGCATAACCGTTATAAATCTTCTGTAAAATATCTTTTCGTTCAAGCTTAGAGGAAAGCACTAAATTAGGCGTAATTTCTGAAAAGTTAGCTTGTGCATCTCCTACTGCTATTGCTTTCGCTATTTTACCTATAACATATGATTTTTTATCATAGACAAAGGGAAATAGCTTCTTATGAATGTCTCTAGCCCAATATCGAAAACTTCCTTTATGACGGAAAAAGTATTTAATCTTCCCTATTGTATTTCTTCTAAATAACACGACAGCTCTATACTTCTTAACTTTAGAAATAAATATGTTCTTGAACCATAATGTATTTCTAAAAATCATTGCCCTTATGGTATTTGTCGAAAATATAGATTTCCTTGTATAGTCCACGTCCGTATTCCATTCCATTTTGTAGGGCTCGTAGCCAATACTCATATCCAATTTTTGAAATCCATCAGACTTTAGTTGGCTAACTTTTTCTTTTACCAATAATCTTCCTGGCCCAAAACAATCAAAATCCGAGTCATGACCTAATACATATCCTAAATACCTTGTACGGCATGTAAACCCATACGTAAAAGCAATCTTTTCGTTCCGTAATTGTAATGTTGTCAAACGAACAGAAAAATCTCCTTCTGGTAATTCAGCTAAATGTCTAAAGAACTTCTGCTTGCTTTCTGTTGAAAAACCACTTGTATCATTTTTCTTTTCCCACCTTCGCTTATGCAGGCGTACAATTTCATCCATTTCATTCCCTTTTAAAACTTGTAAAGAAACATCACCTAATGCTTTTAATCGCTTGCTCCGACGATCCATCCCATGCATTTTTTTTCGAGAATTCATATACTCATCAAGATCTAGATTATCAAAATCTATAAACGGGGTAACAATAGAGAAGTGGCGTTCTTTCATATTTCTCGCATGTAAATACTTTGATAATTCATGTGGGGTATTCGTACTTTCCAATAAACCATGGAGATAAAACACAATACTTTTTTTTGAATTTATTACCTCATCTAACGCAAACATTATTGTCCTGCTTACGTCAGACTTCCTAGCTATAATATCCATATAATTTGTTATTCCAAGAGCTAAGAAGTGAGCTATATATCCAAACCATTTTTTTTGAAATTGAAATGGAAAAAAAGCAATAATCCTGTTATGCTCCTGTACTGCCAAAATCTCTACGTTTTCTTGAGCCCCTAAAATTTTCCACCAGTTATAAACAAACTGATATTCTATAAAGGGATTCGTATTTTTATTATCTCCTGTTATCTTATTCCAGTCTTCTTCGTAAACTTCTAAATGTGTATAAGATTTAATACTTATAAGCTTCAAATAATCCTCCTTTTGTTTACAAATGATAGACCTTGCTATAAGAGTGGATAACTTCTCTTAATCCCTCTTCTAAAGAATAACTTGGTTCCCAATTTAGAACCCTTCTAGCTTTTTCATTTGAAAGGACACTTCTTTTAATCTCCGCAACATCCATTTCTTTGAAAAGCGGCTCTATTTCTATCTCTGTTAATTGAGAGATAGATTTAAATACTTCATAAATCGAAATTTCTGTGCCGGAACTAATATGAAAAACACCCGTTTCATTACTCAACATTGCAGTTAGACAAGCGGCTGCTACATCCTTAGCATAAATAAAATCTCTCGTTTGACTTCCGTTATGGATAATGGGAGCATTTCCTTTATAAATTTGATTTAAAAAGTTTGAGATAACTCCATTCTCTTGATTTGGCCCAAAGACATTTGAAAACCTTAAAATACAGCTTCTAAGACCGAACATTTTTTCATACAAATGCACATAATTCTCAGCAGAAACTTTTGATAATCCATAAAAGGAAAGTGGAGACAACTTAGAGTCTTCTTCTACAGGGATAACTGTTGGATTTCCATAAACGGCAGCTGAAGAAGCAAAAACACACTTTTTCACTTTAAATTGATTGGAGAATTTAAGAATATTCAGCGTACCTAAAACATTTGCTTGGCAATCCTCTACTGGATTAACCATAGAAGCTAGGACTGAGGTTTGTGCAGCTAGATGAATAACATAATCAGGCTGTTCGAGTTGAAAAATCTCCTCAGTCTCAGTATTATTCACATCAGTTTCATAGAATGTGACACCCCTAGGTAACCTATTTTTATGACCCTTTGATAAATTATCTAATGCAACAACCGAATATTGGTGATTTATGAGCTCTTGTACTACATACGAACCTATAAACCCAGCTGCTCCTGTGACTAGCACCTTCAACCTTTTTCCCCCAATTTCATTAAATTTTTATATGTTACTAAGGTTTGATCATACATCCGTTCAAAGGTAAAGCTAGTTTCATATATTTCACGACTCTTTGTTCCCATTTTTTTTCGAAGCATAGGGTTCTCTATTAATATAGAAAGAAGTTGAGGCAAATTATGATGAATTAAAAAACCGTTTTCAGAATTCCTAACAGCTTCCTTAATCCCTCCTACATTGGAAGCAATAATTGGAAGTCCATGAGACATCGCTTCTAATATAGATAATGGTAACCCTTCCCATGATGAGGTTAGTACAAAAATATCTGCATCGTTTAGTAGTTCCGAAATGTTAGAATGATTACCTAAAAAAGTTACTTTATGCCCCAGATTATGTTCTTGCACATAATTTTCAGCTTGCTCCCTTAGTATTCCATCTCCTGCAAAAATCATATGCCAATTTAGTTCCTGTATAACGAACAGGGCCTCTAAAAGTTCTAAATGCTTTTTGGGGATATCAAAACGAGCAACCATTAATATCTTGACCATATCCTGAGGTAAAGCTTGTTTAGGTTGACTTCGATCAATCACACCATTGTGAATTGTTTCTAATTTTGCCGAGGTTAATACTTGATGCTGCAATGCCAAAACTCTGTCATATTCACATACTGTAATTACTTTTGTACTTAATTTCCCTATCCATTTTTCCAGCGTACGATAAAAGTTCTGTTTGTTTTTTTCTACTCCGTCTGTGAAGGCCCACCCATGTGCTGTAAAAACGAAAGGTATTCGTAGTGTCCAACAAGCCAGTCTACCGATTATTCCCGCCTTGGAAGAATGTATGGCAACAATATCAGGTTGTTTTTGCTTCAACGCTTTCCTTATCTCCAAAAAAGCTAGAACATCTTTTGCCACATGTACTTTTCTTATAAGGTTTTTCAATGGTATATATTCAACATTATTAATAGTTAGCACGTCAGCTCGTTGTTTTTCGTTTCCATAAAAAATTGAAACTTGATTACCGTCGGCTACTAGTCTTTCCGAAAGATCTAGTACGTGTACTTGAGCTCCTCCTACCTCATACATATGTGTGATTAGTTGAACAATTCTCATCAACATCCCTCTTTTTTTTAGAAGTTAAAGATGAAGCTTCTTCCTTATAAGATGAATAATTAGTTTTGATTCCTTTACTTTTAAAAGTAGTTATAAGTAAGAAATATATTAAAACACCAATGACTATGACAACAGACATTTTCAAAAAAGGAACCCAGCTTGTCAGCGTATACTTTTGTAGTATATAAATAACAAATCCCATCCCACAAGATGCACATATTACCTTCAGTAAAGTAATAACATTTTCTTTAATACCAAATGGACCAATTTTTTTACGTAAATTTAATCCTAGGATAAACGAACAAAATAATGCGGAAATACTTGTCGCCAAAGCTAGGCCATGAAGTCCCATAATGGAAGATAAAACAAAATTTAATACAATATTTAATACGACTGCGAGTGCTGCATTAAACATTGGAGTTTTCGAATCTTGCAAGGAATAAAATGTACGATTTAATACCTCTCGTATCGCATAACCAATCATGCCTATGGAATAGTAAAAAAGAGCTTGTGAAGTCATATGAATTGCTTGTTCATCAAAGTTACCATGACCGAATAGTAATCTTATAACGGGTTCCGATAATACCATAATCCCTACACTAGCTGGAACGACAACTAGAATTACACTGGAGATTACTCCACTAATTGACTTTTTAAAATCTGTAATATTTTTTTGTGCAACTAAGTTAGAAATAACCGGAAACATAACAGTGACAAATGAAAGGACGAAAATACCTTGTACAAAATCGTTTAATCTACTTGCATAAGTTAATGCTGATATACCTCCCTCCATAATTGTGGAAGCAAGTGTTTTATCAATCATTAAATTTATTTGATCAATAGAAATACCAATCATTATCGGAAAAACAATTAAGGACATTTTCTTTATATGGGGATCTTTAAACTTCACAGTTGATTTATATCTATAATTGGTTTTAGATAAGGAAGGAAATAAAAAAATTAATTGAAAGAGTGCCGCAAGTACACTACCAATAGCAAGTACGATAATATCAGTTTGAGTACTAACAAAAATTGACATAATGATTATTAGATTAAATGGAAGACCTATCATAGCGGGTATTACAAATTTCCCATTTAGCTGGAGATATCCAACCAATAGTTGGGTTAAACTAGAGAAGTAGATACCCACCATCCCAATTCGAGTGAATAAAACGGCTATTTTCAACGTCTCTCCATCAAAGCCAAAAGCAAATACTTTGACTAATAAGTTTGACATAACTAGTCCCATTACGATAATTGTAGTAGTGATAATAAGGATGATATTGATTAGGTTATTTGTAAATTTAATGGCTGCAAAACGACTATCGTTATATTCAATATTTTTATACATAGGTATATAAGCAGTAGAGATGCCTGCAATTATTAAACTAAAAAAGAACAGATGTAATTGTAATAGAGACAATGTAGGCATCACTAATAGATGAAGCACCATAAAAATAGGAGAGTGTTATATCTCTAAAAAATCCCGTTACCTTAGATAAAATCGTAATAATCATAATGACAAACGCTGTCTTCTTTATCATTTCTATAGCTTGTCCTTCTTCGCTTAGTTATTTATTAATTTTCATTCCTAGTTTTACTAAATTAATTACTCAAATTCATATATATGATTTATTGCAAAGAAAACTAATAGAAAGAAACTCTCGTTGGACATAGCATTTATAGACATATAGCTCACCGCCATACAGATAATAGGTAACCATCCTAAAATACTAGTTTTACTTATTTTTCTTTCGGCCGCCATAATTTTAAATATTGTTGCTATAAATAATCCGAATATTAGAAAGCCCACTAGCCCCCAAACTACCAATATCTCTAGCAAAATGTTGTGGGTTTCTAGAAAAACACCTGATCTAATGTAGTATTCTTGAATACCAATACCAACTAACATGGAAAAAAAGTCAGACACTATAAAATCAAAATATCTCTCAGCTATTACATTCCTATTACTTGTTAANCCACTTGGATCTTCTAAAAAATCTGTAAATCGAGAAAGGAATAAACTAAATACTGAATTAATTTCTTCACTAAAGTANAAAAAGAAACTTGCTATTAATAACAATAGAATAATAATAAACCAAAACATTTTTTTATTATCTCTAAGTCCAATAAACACTTTCACTACCATTACTAACATTAAAAAACTAACAACCAACAAAAACATTCTCGATAGACTTAACACACCAAAAGCTCCGTAAAAAAGGAAAAGTAATGGATAAATGCTTTGTACCCATCTACTACTTTTTTTATTTATAAGATATAGTATGCTGAACATCGAAATCATAATATACATAGCGAAGTAATTGGAGTCACCAGCAGCCCCTTTAAATCGAATCGTAGGATTATTGGCCAGAAGAGTGCCATACAAATTATAGAAATGTAATAAACCATAAACTATAGAAATACCAACACCTGCAAGAAAATATTTAAGGACTGTTTCATGATGATAGGCGGAACGACAATAGATACTTAATAGAAATACATATAAAACTGCCGCACTCCAACTTATTAGTAAAGCGAGTGTTTTTACATCATAGAAAAAAATATGAATCCATTCATACAGGACAAAAACACTAGCTACAAGTAGAACTTTTTTGTTCACTGTATCATGAAAATATGTTAAACAGAGTTTTAATAAAGCCACACATATCAATAAATTTAAAATAGGAATTGAAGTGGTACCTATATATATAAAAGTACTGCCTAGATTGGGTACTAGAAAGATCAAAATCGCAAAATTATTAATCAATGAAGAAAAAAACAAGCGCATTATTAGATAGCAAATTAAAGCAGAGATAATTAGGTTACTAGGACCAAATAATTGACCTAAAATAGATCCTCCAATTATTACTGTATCTAACAACAAAAAAATTGATTCATTTGAATTTTTAGAGGGAGACATTTTCAAAGTATTCTTATTAGAAAACACTTCGATATACCTGATCTAGATTTCTTCTATATACATTCATATCACATAGTTCTGTAGCTTGTTTTGCAGCTGCTCTAGACATGTCCATATAAGATTTCTCCGATTTTAGTGAGTAAATGATTTTCGACACAAACTCATCCTCACTATTACATATAAATCCACAGGTCTTGTTCACAATGTATTCCATCCCCTCCAAACGAGGGACAATGATTGGTTTGGCTAATGCCAGTGCTTCTATTGCTACAATTGGCAATCCTTCTGAAAGACTAGTCATCACCAAAATTTTACTACTAGATAACTGTGGATAAGGATTAGGTAAAAAACCTTTCAAATCAATGACATCTACTAAATCACTTTTTTTAATATGCTCTTTACACTCTTTCTCCTGGGGTCCCTCCCCTAGCATTACAACCTTTAAATTAGGTATAACTTCTTTCACTTTTTCTATAATAGAAATAAATCTTAAAGGATTTTTGATACGATTTAACCTTCCTATAAAGGCAATATCATATTCATCCTCTATAGTGGTTTCAGACATTTCTTTAATACGCTTAATATCTACTATGTTTCTAATTACAGTTGTCTTACTATTAAAATTAGTAGCGAGGAAAGTCGACTTTTTTATATCTGGACTCACAACAACAATTTGTTTTATTTTGAAACAAGCAAGAAAAAACAATATAGAATAGGGATTTACTCTTTTAAGCCAATTCGGATTTTGATGAATATGTGAAACTACCGGAATCATAATAGAAGCAACCAGACATTTCACCGTAGCTTTAAAATCGTGAGCATGAATTATATCTGGTTTCCACAAATCTATTACCTTTTTTAGTTGAAAAACATTAAATTTTTCAAGTGGTACATAGTGGATGTCATTAGATTCTAGTATTTTCCTTATTCCCCCCTCCGGAGAGGCATATGCACATTCATACTTATTGGAAAGATTATTAATAATATTTATTGCAACATTTTCTGCGCCTGCTAATTCATTTGAACTTAGAATATGCAATATTCTCTTTTTCAATTTTTTCCTCCCCTCAACTTGACTTTTCTAATAATTATTCTTTCTCTCCATAATACTCATAATAATAATGATTTTTTTCTAGTTTAAAACGGTTCAATATTATTCCTAATACGTGAGCATTTGATGCCTCTAAAACCTCTTTAACTTTATACAAGTTTCTCTTTTCGGTTATGCCAGAGCTAGTTACTAGGACTGTACCATCGCATATGTCTGCTAGTATTTGAGCATCAGCTACCGAGAGTAAAGGTGGTGCATCAAAAATAATTAGATCATATAACGAAATTGTCTCTTTCAAAAATTTTTTCATAGTTAACGAGCCGAGTAATTCTGCTGGATTAGATGGTATCGGTCCACAAGTTATCAAGTCTAGACCAATTACCCCGGAATCCTTTAGAATGTCTGATAAACACCAATTACTCATTAAGAGATTCGTAAGTCCCGGCGAAACAGGCTTGTTGAACGTATAATGCATAGTAGGTTTTCTAAGATCAGCATCTACCAAAAGAACTTTCTGTCCGTCCTGAGCAAAGGAAATAGCAATATTCGAAGCTAATGTAGACTTACCCTCACCAATTGAGGTCGATGTAAATAAGAGTGTCTTATACTGTTTATCTTTCATTGCAAATTTAATATTTGCGCGAACAGTTCTAATTTGTTCCGCCACAATAGATTTCCTATTTGTAAATATGACAAGTTTTCTACCATGCTGCATTTTTTTCTTTTTAAACACCTTCACTCCCTCCCTTCACTGTATGTCCTTTTTTATAATGCTTTTGGTAGAAATAGGACTTATAAGACCTAACAATGGAAAATTCATAATATCTTGTACATCCTGCTCAGTTTTAACTGTTGTATCGAAGAACTCTATCAATAGTGATATACTAACCCCTATTATTAATCCAAGAAATGTAGCAATGGCTAAATTTAAAGGAATGTTTGGTATGATTGGATTTTTGTTTTTCTTTTCTTTTGCCGGGGAAAGTATAGTGACATTGTCCACATTCATCAATTCAGTTATCTGCTCCTGAAAAACCTCTGCAGTCTTATTCGCAATACTAACTGCTCTTTTTTGACTAGTGTCCTCTACAGAGATATTGAGCACTTGAGAGTTTTGATCATTAGACATCGCTATTTTCTCCATGAGTAAATCAGGAGTGGTATTTAAATTTAGGTTATCAATTACAATTGAAAGAATGACCGGACTTTTTATGATGGCCGTATAAGTATTTATCAATTGTAAATTTGTCTGTATATCTTGTGTGCTCAATTGTTGATCTTGTACCACTTTATGATTAATCAATATTTGTGCATTGGCATCATATTGTGGAGTAATAAAAAAATAACTTATAGCCCCAGTAATCCCTACGATTAATAGTAAACAGACTATAATTAATAGCGCTCTTTTCTTTACTATTTTTACTATTTCATATAGGCTAACTTTACCTTCCAAGCAGATCATCTCCTCTATAGGAAAAGAAGTTTTTTAGTTTTTGAAACTGATAGGCGGTATAGGTTGTAGAAAAGAACCCTCCAGCACATGTTTTGCGTTATCCATAAAATAAGTGACGTATTGTGAAGTGAATTTCTTTTGAATATATTTATACGCTTCCTTTATCAAAAAGGGTCTCTCTTTATAATGATGGGCATCGGAAGCAATGAAATGCACTAAGTTATGTTTAATTAGATCCTTTGCGAATCTTTGCAACGATAACCCATTCATCCCTAAAATTGTTGATGCATTCACTTGAAATAGTGCTCCTCGTCTCACTAGCTCATATCCTAACTGCTTATCCTTTTTTAAAAAATTATACCTTTCCGGATGAACAATAATTGGGGTATATCCTAAAAACTGAAGTTCCAGTAAGATATCAAAAATAAATGTTGGGAAATAGTTAGTAGGTAGCTCTAACAATAAATATTTTCCGTTATCTCCTAAGCACAGAATATCTCTCTCTATATTCTGTAGCATATCGTTATGAAAATAGATTTCTTGTCCACATAAAATATGCAGTGGTATTGATCTTTCTAATAGCTCATCATTCAACCATTTTGCAGCTTGTTTTACTGTCAATGGTGAATTTACATACCTTCTATTTTTATGATGAGGGGTTGCTATAACATGAGTAACTCCATTAGCAACAGCGTTTTCTGCAAGTAACAATGCTTCTTCTAGAGATTTAGGACCATCATCTAGACCAGACAAAATGTGATTATGAATATCAACTAGCACCCCCTACTCCTCCCTCCCTAGATTTATTCACCAAGCTCCTTTTCCCGTAACTACTATAAAAATTGTTTGTATTATAATCTTCAGGTCAAGCAACAGAGAGCAATGCTTGACATAA
>JGI24024J18818_10000878_pt1 | contig 11994 bp, 9 predicted proteins | sample Cruoilmetagenom2_FD_18818 | JGI IMG/M metagenome (IMG submission 18818) | reverse complement strand
AGTATGTACCCCACCCTGCTCAACCCAGCGCAATAATATGTCCTGTTCTTCAGCAGACAGACCAGGTAGTGCATAAGGCATGCCCCATAAGGGGTGCTTGCTTGCATAGTCGTCGAAGCTATCGGCGCGGGTGCAGACTTCTTTACGATTCAACCTCAGGTCAAATGAATTTGGCAACTGATTCACTTCGGGTAACGGATTCTGCTCCTTTAGTTCTAGCATTCGATACATCACACTGGCTTGCCGATTGGCTTCCGGTGTGTCTGAATATTCGTTGAGAACAGAGTAAAAGCCTTTGTCGCGCCATTGCCTGACTGAATGTGCATCTACAAACAGTCTCGTTGGGTCAGCCTCGTGGATCCTTGCCGGGTTATATACCTTGTCCTTATTAGCACCACGATCAATACCCTCGATGGAACTCATTTTCAGCTGGCAGGGTGCGTCATAGCAGCCATGACAGACCACACAACGTTTATCAACGATTGGCTTAACCTGGCTCCAGTAGTCGATACCCCCGGGTGGCAGACTGCTGACAACTCGCTCGCGGGGTTCAGTTTTACCGAACTGTTTTTCGAACTGGACGGTACCGATAGATGCACAACCACTGATCAACAAAGTGACCAATAGCCAGTGGACATGACTAAACTTCATAAAGTTTTTCCTGTGTATATTCATTTTCTTTCAATTCATATCCTTATTTTGGTGAAATCTTAAGGGGCTGGGTTTTACCCCGTTGAATTGTAGTCCTTGTTAGCCTCTGCTCTTCGATCTAGCGACTGACAGGGACGGTCAAAATGGGCGCAGCAGGGGTCTTATCTGTACTCTCTGCTATGCTGACGGACCACAGGACACCAAGAAGCCTGAAAAATTGCTTGGTGGCTTTATCCTGATCATCGATATAGAACCAACCATCCCGATATTGAACAGCCACCGCTACACGGTCAGGCCTTGCCTCTGCATAGCGGATGCGCAGCCCTCTGCCTACTGGACCCAGTAGCGGGTAGTCTATCGTAGTCGCGTTTCCCTCATCTTTATGGGGGAGCTCTACAGAGGCAGACAGGATTTCCATCAAGCGCATTACAGAGCGGGTGGTGATACCTATTGATCCTGACTTGCGCCCATTCAGGGCCAGGGAGACAGGCAGAACCACTTCTTGTGATAGATCTCCCGGTACAGGCAGATCTAGCAGATCAAGCAGCTCGGCCACCTCGGCTGCATGGGTCGGAGCGTAGTCGCTGATAACGACCGAAAAAATGCCGGTTTTTGGTGGATCCTCAAACCAGTGAAGTCGATGCACTTGCGCGAGCGCTGTCATGATCATAACAAATCGATTAAAGCGCGGATCAGGTTCGACGGAGGGGTACAGAAAATCCGGGTTGTAGATGCCGTTAACACTGGACACCAGGACGCCGTAAATGGGCGCCGGATCTACCAGGGTTGTCGTAAGCTGGGCCAGTGCAGCGATAGATACCGGCGATGTCAGCTGATGAAGGTACTGCTGACCGCCAACAGGTACGTAAGAAATCGTTGGATTCTCTTCATAAATGGTACTGGCGCTGAAAGGCACCAGGTTCCCTGCATAGTTGGCTGCATCACCAATACCGAGCTGAAATCCAGCACCGGTCTTGACGCTGGCATTAGCTGTCACGCTGGCCACGGTGAGCAGGTGGCTCTCCTCCGCGTAACGGTTGTGAAGGATGACCAACAGCATCTGCTGGCTGTTGGTCTCGGCGATGGCCTCATTATAGTTAAGGCGTCCGTTGTGGATGGCCTGAGGACCTGTTGCTGCACAGCCGGCAAGCAGACTGCCGACTATGCTGCAGACAATCAAGATTCGAACGGTACTTTTTCTCATCACATCATCCTATCAAATCGACAGGCCTCAACGGACCTCGACAGTCACCCTTAGGATGCGCTCGGTAAGTTGCTATGGCGCATACCAGATTGGTGAAGTGTAGGAGCATTCCTGCAGAGTCATTTTAGTCTCTTCCAGTGGTTTTACCCCAAACCATTTCTCGTCATAGGCTGTCCAGCGTCAACACCAGGTCTTTTTCCAATACAAAGATCTGGAACTTCCACCTCAGTACTGGCTTCAGGGCTTGGCCGTCACATACACCAAGTTACTTACCGCACGCCAACGCCCCTGCGGCCGCCAGGAGCTTGCGTTTTGTAGTCATTTTTTTAGCCTATCTAGTCTTATTGTGTTTTAAGTTCGGCGGGGCACAAGGCCCCGCTATCAATTTAGCACTACTCTTGTGCCGGGTTGTGGCCTACGGCCATCTTAAGTTTTTTGATGTCTTCCGGCGAGAGCTTAGGTCTGTCAATGGTCAGCGTTAGCTTGTCAAGCTTGCCGGTGAAGCGGAACGGAGTCTGATAATCCATATCAGCAACCGGTGAGCCGGTATCAGCCCCCACGTCGAAGTTTTCATCCCATTGCATCAGCATCGGAACAGTCTTTTCCATCTTCTTCGTGGCCACCACCTTGCCGTCGACCTTGAGATAGCCGGTTCCGCTGCGGCCAAGGCCGCTGGGGCTTCCGTACTGCAGCGTGGCGGCGCCCAGACCATCATACTTGAAATCAAATTCAAGCGTGTGTTTACCAGGTGGTAGCGCATCCGGGCCTTCCCACTTGACCAGTTTGAGGCCCATCAGGTTCCAGGTATAGACCGGCTTGCCTTTTAGCAGATAGAAACCGTAGCCGGTGAAGCGACCGCCATGGGTCACCAGCATACCTTCGGCACCACCCCCGGGAATCTCGACCTCGGCCTTGATGTTGTAAGATGAGGCCAGCACATTTGGCGCATTGGCGTTGGGCGTGCCCGTGACTTCCCCGGCATAGGTGAACACAGTCCGGCCGGCCGTGAGGCTGGGCCGAGGCAGGAGGGAACGAGTGAAGGTGGTGGTGTCCATCGGCAGCACCTGATTGCGCTTTGCTTCCTCCCAGAACAGTTTTTCCAGCTCCTTGACCTTTTCTGGATACTGTTTGGCCACATCATTGTACTGCGTCCAGTCCTTGCTAAGGTCATACAGTTCCCATGGCCAGGTCGACGGGTCTCCATAATTCTTCCCGCTGTTATCCCACGGCGGACGCATGACCTTGCTGCTGAGTATCCAGCCGTCGTGGTAGATCGCGTGGTCGCCTATCATCTCGAAATACTGGGTCTTGTGGGTCGAAGGTGAATCGGCATTCTTTTTGTCGAATGTATAGGCCATGCTGACACCTTCCATGGGGGTCTGCCTGATACCATCAATCGTCTCGGGCAGTGGAATCCCGGCCACTTCTAACAGGGTCGGAGCGATGTCAACGACATGATGGAACTGATTGCGGATGCCGCCCTTATCCTTAATCACATTCGGCCAGGAAATGGCTGTACCCTGCTTGGTGCCGCCAAAATGCGAACTCACCATCTTGGTCCACGAAAACGGCGTGCCAAAGGCCCATGTCCAGCCCACTGACATGTGAGGATAGGTCTTGTCCGATCCCCACGCTTCGTAATACTTCATCTGTGCCTCTACCGGCAGATGCACACCCTGCACTGATGCGACTTCGTTTGGTGTACCGGTCGGCCCACCTTCAGAGCTGGTGCCGTTATCACCGGTGATGTAGATAATCAGGGTATTATCGAGCCTGCCCAGATCCTCGACTGTCTGGATAACACGACCTATCTCATGATCGGTGTAAGCGACGTAGGCGGCGAATACATCCGCCTGCTTGATAAACAGCTTTTTCTCGGTGTCGTTAAGCTGGTCCCATTGCTTGATCAGATCCTTGGGCCAGGGTGTCAGCTTGGCATCCTGCGGGATTACGCCAAGCTTCTTCTGGTTCGCGAAGATAGTCTCGCGCAGTTTGTGCCAGCCTTCGTCGAAAAGGTGCATCTTGCTGATCTTGTCGATCCATTCCGGTGTTGGATGATGTGGGGCATGAGTTGCGCCAGGCGCATAGTAAATGAAGAAAGGCTGATCCGGATTCAACGCGTCAACGGTCTTCATATAATCAATCGCATCATCCGCCATTGCCGTGACCAGGTTGTAGTTTGGATCGTCATCGTATGGATAGATAGGCGTCGTGTTGCGGACCAGATTCCCAGGTTGCCACTGGCTTGTGTCACCGCCCATGAAACCGTAAAAATAGTCGAAGCCCAGACCGATTGGCCACTGATCAAACGGCCCGATCTTGCTGTACTGGAGAGACGGCGTATTGTGGTTCTTGCCGAACCAGGACGTCACGTAGCCATTACCCTTGAGTATCCTGGCAATCGTCGCCTTATCCTTGGTCATGATGGCGTTGTAGCCGGGGTAGCCGGTCGACAGTTCCGGTATCGAACCCGTGCCCATCTGGTGATGGTTGCGCCCGGTGATGAGCGCCGCCCGTGTCGGTGAGCACACAGACGTAGAATGGAAGTGAGTGTAGCGCAGGCCATTCTCGGCAATACGATCCATTGCCGGCGTGGGTATGACTCCCCCGAAAGTACCGGATACACCATAACCCGCGTCATCGGTCATGATCAGGAGAATGTTAGGCGCACCTTTTGGCGGCACCACGCGAGGTGACCAGTAGGGTGTCGAATCAATAGAATTAGTCTCGATCTTGCCACCGAAGTGCTTATCGGGCAGCGGCGGAAGCTGCTTGCCGTCTATAGTGGTCGTAGCGCTCGGTGAACCGAGTTTTCCGGTGACTTGTTGTGCTGCTGAGAGCGGTGCCACTACGAGCACGCTTGCAAAGAGAGTGAAAAACAAGGGCCAAATGTTATTTTGAGGTTTCATGATTATACCCATTCTATATGTTGGAAAATATTCATTACTTAGCTTATCTGTATGCCTTTGTTGGGCACATGTCTGGTGCGAACCATTGCCCAGGGAATGTACTCCTTGTCAGAGTGCCTGGCACTACCCTTAGCACACTCCCACGCGATTCACGGGACTGCTCCATGTTGCCGCCCGTATCGGTACGAGCAGCACTGCTGCCAGGATCATGCCGACAGTTAAAGTATATACCGACTGTACTCGCTTATTCATGCTCTTACTCTCATTAACTCGTCCCGGAACTTACGGTTGTGTCACAACATAAACCAGGTTGCTGCCCTGAAAGGCTGCCCTGTAGTAGACGCCATTGCAGTCNGAGTACTGCACGTCGCCCTTTGTGACCNTNCCGCAACCAGCAGGCAAAGCAGTAACAATGCTGCCAATAGGCGGCGCGCCTGCAGGTTGAGTGACTGGTGCTGGTGCTGGTGCTGTTGCTGCAGAGGCGCCTGCGGCTCCGGCCGCGGCCATGCTGCTACCTATCACTACACCCCGGCGCATAGAACGGCGTCTAACCCCGAATACCGCATGTGCTTCTGGAACCAGCTGCACTCTTATCGCTGAATCAGTGGGGCCGTCTACTATTGCCACATCTACTGTCGCCAGAAGGGCCAGACCGATGCCTAGTATCGCTGTTTTGAGAAGTGTCTTCATTTGCTTGCTCCTGATTCATTAGCCTGACCGCTGCTTGCGTCGAGCGGCATGAATGTAACTTTCGTGGTTCCTTTGGCAGGTACGAAGCTGAAACTGCTACCTGAAACAGAGGGTTTGACATTCCAGTTACTCATGACCGATGTGGTACTTATCAAAGCGGGAGTACTTTTGTCAGTGACGACATATTTACACGGCAACGGCTGACTGCCTTCTGCAACCCACACCTGGAAATCTACATCCGGGCGACTGAAGGCAAGATGATTACAGGTCTTGCCGTTGATGGCCGCCTTACCGACGACTGTTGCAGAGATCACGTCCTGCATCAGCAGTGTGTATGCGTTACGGTAAACCAGGTCTGAAGCAGGAATAACGAGTCCCAGAGATTCGCGAGCGTAGTCGAGCATCTCCTCTATCGTTCCTGGTGCTTTTTCTGTCGCGTAGACATTTTCGTTCTGATTATTGAGGGTCAGGGTTTTACCATCATAGTAGAAAGCCTGGATAATCAGTCCGCCAAGGCGTTTGGACTGCAACTTATCTGGCCGGCTGAGGGTCATGCTTACCGAGATGTCTTCATCGATTCTCTGTCCCGAGTCAAGTTGATGCTCGAGAGTGTTTTGTGTATGCACACTGTATGCTGCCAAGTTACCGAGGTAGTCGGTCATCTGCTGTAACATCTTAGTGGCGGCCGGATCTACAGCCTGTGCCCAGACCTGCGTGGTCAGACTTGCCGACAGCGCAATGCTGGCGAGGGTTGCCAGTGTTGCTGATTTCATAATCCTTGCTCCTCGTTTAAGGGTAATTGAAACTGCTTAACTAACTGGATACCGAAGTATCCAGATGATTAATCAAAATTGAAATCCGATGCCAAGGAATGGGCCTGTCAAGGACATATCTAGCTTTGCTTCAATGGAGCCGTCATCCTTATCAAGATCGTAATCAAGCCAGCGATAACCACCACGCAGTGCGACTGAATGGGCCACCTGCCAGTTCACCGCTGCCACCACGTTCCAAACCAGGTCGGAATCACCGGTGCCAATATCGCCGCGCAACGCAGCAGCCCATTTATCAGAAAGCGGCAATTTGACACGTGCGCCAGCATAAAAATCAGTCAGGCTGCGTTCGCCTTCAGCATCAATAACAGCAGTATCATTCAAACGCATATCCATACCGACAAAACGTACACCCGCTAACACGTCGAGTGCCGGGTTGGCGCGGTAGATACCGAACAGCTCTGACAGCGTGGTCTTGACCTCTCCACTTAGACCAGCATCGTTGGTATTGCCTAGCTTGACATAGGTGATATCCAGTCCACCGCCCCACTTTTCACCAACACCTTCGTAATGTACCTGAAATCCGAATTCAAGGTCACCAAGCACATCGTCAAAGTCCATATCTATAGGTTGCGAAGGAACGTCATGACTGCCCAGTGTTGCATTACCGGAAATACCAGCCCCCCACAGATACAGCGTCAGGTCGTTGTCAATTGCGTAGGATGGTTGAGATAAGGCTACAAGTGCGATTGCACCACCAAAAAGAGATTTAAATAACTGTTTTAGCATTTGATGTTTCTCCCTATGTTTATACAAATATCTGACATACTTATGCCACGAATTATCATTACTTTCTGTATTGTGATTCTCACACTAATTATTTATATTATCTTGACTTTTTCCGACAAATTGGACGTCAGATGACTTCACTTGCAAATAAAACTGTTAAGGATAATCCAACTATCAGGGCTCCTGGACCTGGATGCGTGCGCATCGGGCCGGTTGCCGCAGTCCCCGCTTTATTACAGACTTACGCTGACGAGCCTGTCAGTCAGATTCTGGCAGAAGTCGGACTCGATCTGGAATTGTTTGACGACCCGGAGAATGACATACCCTTCACCACTGTCGGCCGGCTGTTGAACCTGTGCGTGAAACGCACCGGGCTGCCTCATTTTGGCCTGCTCCTGGGACAGCAGGCAGGTCCTGAAACACTGGGTCAGTTCGGTGAACTGGCAATCTATGCCCCGAACGTCGAATCCGCATTACAGGGCATGATCCTCCATGTCTGTACCAACGACCGCGGTGGTGTCCCGACGCTGACTTCGATAAAAGGTGCTGCTAAATTAGGATATGCGATCTATATCCCGATGCACGAGGGAATCAGTCAGATCTACAGCAGCTCAATAACCATTATCTATAATCTTCTTCGCTCGATATGTGGTGAATCCTTTACTGCGACGGAAGTCCGCTTCTCCCACTCACAACCAGATGATATCAAACCCTACGAGTCATTCTTCCAGGCGCCGCTGATATTCGAAGCCGACGAGGATGCCATTGTGTTCCCTGATCACATTCTGAAGAAATCATTACCGGGTTCCAATATTGAGCAACACAACGATGTTTTGAAACGGCTGACAACCATCGAGTCAGAAATGGACATCGACTTTCTTGAACAGTTACATACGATTCTACGGCCCCTGGTCGTCTCACAATGTAGTTCACCGGAGCACGTTGCCAGCATGCTGTCGTTGCATCCACGAACACTGAATCGTCGGCTTGAGAACCATGGCACAACACTACGGGATATTGTTGGCGACATTCGTTATGAGATCGCAAAGCAGTTGCTTGCTGATAGCAGGATGTCGGTTATTGCGATATCAACGCTGTTGGGCTATGCGGATGCGAGTGTCTTTACACGTGCGTTCCGACGCTGGTCAGGTATGACACCATCGGCATGGCGCATGCAGAACAGGTAGTAATACTTGCTGATTGATACGTAGAGAATCGAACATCTGGCATCCAACCAGGCAGTCAACCGGGTACATACCAGAAAGTTCGGCAAAAATCCGGCATTGAATATCAGGAAAACAAAAAAGGCCTGGCTGAAATCAGCTAAGCCTTTGTATTGTATGGCGCGCCCGGAGCGATTCGAAAAACGACGGGGTCGGACCAAGCCAACTCATTGATAAGGTAGAATGATGGAGCTGGAATTGGCCATCTTCAGGCCTTAAAAAGCCCATTTTCCCAGCTAAATAACAACTTTAAGGATGAGGTGTTATGCCAATAGCCAGTCGCCAGACTTTTGTAGAGAATGTAATAGAGCAAATTGGGCATTAAGGGTAAAGGACGATCAGTCAACCAGAATGTGAGCCTGTATCAGGCCAAAGAGCTGGCATGCGTTTACACTGCCCATTTTGCTACCAAAAAGAGACTTTTAAGTTAAAATAATGGCTGTTTTACGTTGGAATCGTATTAAATATCAACATCCTGTGATGGTCCGACCCCACTAAATAGCCGCTAAATAGCCTAAACATATCATTGAAGGCCTGACAAAGGCTGGTTTCAAACCTGCAGATACACCGGCTCTTAAACCAGCTCTAGTAAGTAACTAGATAACAATTTACACTTTTGCTTCTTCATCGCATCCCCAGTACTGCCTTTATGTCCATACAACAAGATTAAATTTCAACAAGGTTAAATTTATTTACAGTTTGATGAACAACACAAACTTCTGGCAGTATATGAAAATCATATCAATCTAAATCCTGATAAATACTTTTCGCCGGGAGTTACTATGGTCCTCGACATCTTTGCCCTCATCGTCATGGGCATCCTTATTGCGGTTGTCATTGTTGCAGTCGTCAAACTCGGGCCACTGCCCGGTAACATCGCTAAAAAAAGAGGTCATCCACAGGCCGATGCAATCAATGTTCTTGGCTGGATAGGTGTTATTACAATGGGACTGGCCTGGCCATTTGCACTGGTGTGGGCATTTACCCGTAGCGCCGAGCAGCAAAACGAATATCTCAGCGAACGGGTCGCCACCCTGGAATCTGAGCTGACTGCGCTAAAGACTGGTGGAGGTGATGCATGATTGCTTTCATCTCCCTAATTTATGCCTCGTTTTACTTCATCGTTTTTGGTAAAGGGCTGGTAAAAAAGAACGCGCGCAACATCTCTATTTTCACCTGCACAGGTATCGTGCTCGTCGGCATAATTGTCTTTATGTGGCTGACCTTCGCACCCACCACCAAGGACGGTCGCACATTTCAATACGTTGTACAGATCGTTCCGAATGTCGCAGGGCCGGTAACGGAGGTCACCGCAGACGCACTGGTGCCGCTTAAGGAAGGCGATATCCTGTTCAAGATCGATCCAACACAGTACCAGGCCTCAGTTGACCAGCTTGAAGCGTCCATCAAACGAACCGAGGCGCAGAAGCAACTCGCCGACATTCAGGTTAAACGTTCTGAGGGTCTGGTCAAACGCTCAGCAGGATCACAGCAGGAACTCGATACCTGGATGGCTACACGTGATGAGGCCATCGCAAGTATTGCCAGTTTCAAAGCTCAGCTGGACAACGCCCGCTGGCAGCTGGAACACACGATAGTCCATGCACCCAGTGATGGCTATGTAATAAACCGGCAGATTCGGCCGGGTACACGGGTGGTCACGCTCCCCGCAACAGCCCCAATGACCTTTGTCTCAACCGAAGGCACTCAGATTGTTGCCAGTCTGTCACAGAGCGCCGTGCGATATGTACAACCAGACGATTCAGTAGAAGTGGTCTTCACTTCTCTCCCGGGAAAAGTGTTTACAGGAAAAGTTGTCGCTATTGCAGAAGCAACTGGCGAAGCACAGCTGGCGCCCAGTGGCTTAATTCCTACCATGACCGGACAGCCCATCCAGGGCCGCCGGCCAATTCGTATTGAACTCGATGACCAGTCCGTCATAAGTGATATGGGCCAGGGTGCGCAGACGTTTGTTGCGTTCTATACGCAGAAAGGCAAGCCGTTTCATGTAATCACCAAAGTCGCGGTACGCATACAGGCCTGGCTAGGCTTCCTCACCAACCCGGCAGGTTAAGGAGTCAAGGTGTTAAATCGAAACAGACTGCGAAACTTCAGCATAGGCTTGTCTCTACTGGTATCAGGCTGTACCGCCGTCGGCCCTGATTTCGAGAAACCTGAAGCGGATGTATCAGACAGCTGGCTGGAAGCCCACGACTCACGCATCGACACCTCCAGCGCGGCTTACAGGGACTGGTGGCTGGTATTTAAGGATCCGATTCTGGTCGAATTGATTGAACGTGCCTACAACCAGAACCTGAATCTGCAAGTGGCGGGCCTGCGCATACTGGAAGCAAGGGCCCAGTTGGGAATTGCCACAGGGCTTCAGTATCCACAGTCTCAATCGGTGCAGGGTAGCTACGCCCGTTCAAAAAGCAGTGTCAACGCCCCGCCCTTTTCCAACCTGCCGGACGATGTGGCGAGCCGAATCGACCCGTCTATCAACTACTGGTCAACAAGTTTTGATATTTCCTGGGAGGCTGACATCTGGGGCAAGTTCCGTCGTGGTGTCGAGGCAGCAGATGCCAATCTTGCCGCTAACATGCTTAACTATGATGCAGTGCTGGTCACCCTCAGTGGTGACATCGCCCTGCTCTATACAACCATCCGCACGCTGGAACAGCGCCTCGCCTATACACAGGAAAACGTCAAGCTGCAGAACAACGGACTGAAGCTGGCAAGAGCACGATTCGACCTCGGTGCCACGTCCGAACTGGATGTACAGCAGTCACTGAGTCAGGTGAAGAATACCGAATCACTGATCCCCTTATTCGAGATGAAGATACGCCAGTCGAAAAATGCATTGAGCGTGCTGTTGGGTATGCCGCCGAATGATCTTGAAGACATACTGAAAGGCCCGGCAAGAATACCTGAAGCACCGACGCTGGCAGCTGTCGGCATTCCGGCGGACCTGATCCGTCGTCGCCCTGACGTACGCGCTGCCGAGATGGTCGCAGCCTCCCAGTCTGCAAGCATCGGTATTGCCAAGGCAGACCTGTATCCTCAGTTTGTGCTGGCAGGTTCCATCGGCCTGGCCGGTGACACCTTCTCCAACCAGTTCCAGTCCGGCAGCGGTGCCGGTTTTATTACCCCGCTGATCAACTGGAATATCTTTAACTACGGGCGCATCAAGAACAATGTACGTGCCAAAGATGCACGCTTCCAGCAAACCGTGGTGACCTATCAGAACGTGGTCCTTAACGCGGCGCGTGAAGTAGAAGACGGGCTGGTGGGCTTCCTCCGTGCCCAGGAGCAGGTCGGCTACCTGAAGGCAGCCGTCACAGCCTCGCAGCGCTCGGTAAAACTCTCACTCGAGCAGTACAAAGCAGGTACCGTCGACTATCAGCGTGTACTGAACAGCCAGGCTTCACTGCTGGGCCAGCAAGATTCCCTTGCCGAAGCTCAGGGCCATATCGTCAGCTCACTGGTATCAACCTACCGAGCGCTAGGAGGGGGCTGGCAATTGCATGAGGGCAATCCCTACGTCGATAAGGAAACGACACAGACCATGAGTGAACGCACGAACTGGGGCAAAATGCTGGATGACAAAACCACACAGGTACTACCCGCACCTGGTGACAAATAATGAATCATTTTCTACGCAACTCGATATTTGGGGTCAGAGTCAAAACGCTAGAATGAAAGATGGATGTTTTTACTCTGACCCTAAATAATCTGACCCTAAATAATCTTGCTACCAA
>JGI24024J18818_10000877_pt1 | contig 12014 bp, 11 predicted proteins | sample Cruoilmetagenom2_FD_18818 | JGI IMG/M metagenome (IMG submission 18818) | reverse complement strand
GCTATTTATTGGCATGGAAATCTATGTTGTGTATTAGTCTCATATCCAGATCCCGGCGAATTTATAATTCATATTCAATACTGGGGGTGTGCCCCATAGGTTGCATATTCCGGTGTATTCCGAACACCGGTGTGCTTTTGGCGCGCGTGCGTAGGTAAAAAGCCACCAGGGCGCTGTGTCGAAGCATTTTGCGTAACAGTTTAGTCCCTTTTTCCTGAGGTGAATCTAATTGTGACTGGAAATATTATCGCTTCAAGCACAATTAAATTTTACAAACTCGTAAAAAGTCTTTTGTGCCCACTGAGCGAGCAAAACGGACTTTTTACGAGACCATAAAATTTGAATCCTTTTAAAATCATCAACTCTTTTGGAAATGAGCTTCCATCTTTAACTTTGACCTTAAAAGATGATCGAGAATATGCCTTGAAAATCTTCTTTAAATATGTTTCAGGTTATAATTTTCATATATATTTAAGGAGATACGAATGCGTATTGTAGACCTGCGATCGGATACACTCACCCGGCCGACCCCTCTCATGCGACAGGCCATGTCGAAGGCGAACGTCGGAGACGATGTGTTCGGTGAAGACCCGACGGTGAATCTTTTGGAAGAAATGGTTGCAAAACGGCTGGGAAAAGAAGCTGCACTGTTTGTGCCCAGTGGAACCATGGCAAACATGGTGAGCCAGATGACGCACTGTGGGCGGGGCGACGAAGTAATTCTTGGCGATCAATCCCATATTTTTTTCTATGAGCAGGGAGGATCATCTGCTTTGGGCGGCATACATCCACGCACTGTAGACAACCAGCCTGACGGCAAAATGACTCTCCATCACATAGAAGCGGCAATTCGAAACGACGACATTCACTTTCCGATAACACGGCTGATCGTTCTTGAAAACACCCATAACCGATGTAATGGAAGCCCCCTGGATGCTGCTTACATGAATTCCGTGGGAAAGTTGGCACGCCGTTACGGGCTGAAAATACATGTTGACGGCGCCCGGCTTTTTAATGCTGCAATCGCTTTGGGTGTCGAAGCACGGGAACTGGTTGCCGAAGCAGATTCGGTCAATATTTGTCTGAGCAAGGGGCTGGCTGCGCCGGTGGGCTCGGTAGTTTCCGGGAACCGAGCGTTTATTTCAAAAGCTCGGCGGGTTCGCAAGGTGCTGGGTGGCGGTATGCGCCAGTCGGGCATACTGGCAGCAGCTGGTATCGTTTCTTTGACGGAAATGGTGGATCGTTTGGAAGATGATCATGTAAATGCCCGGAAATTGGCAGAAGGCTTGGCCGATGTCGACGGTCTGTCCATTGATTCCGATGATGTGAAGACCAATATCGTTTATTTCCAAGCAACGCGCAAAGGAATTACGTCGCAAACCCTGGCAGAAAGACTCGGCGACCAGGGCATCCGGGTGCTCCCCACCGGTCCGGATTGCCTGAGAGCCGTCACCCATTATCATGTTACTTCCGATGATATAAATTATACCCTAGAGGTATTTCCAAAAGTTTTGAAATAGATTATTTCGATTCTCAAATCGAGTCTTCGGAGGATTACGCAGCTCAACCTGACNGTCCCTTGGACGTGTATGTTCATAAAAATCTATATGGGGTAGACCGTTATGTTACATGGGCGTCTAAAACAAAGGCCATTGCCAAAATTATGTGTTATCGAACCAACCAAAGACAGCGCCGACAAAAGCGCTGTCTTTTTCGTGGGTCGGTCCGGTATGTCGCACAAAAAGAAGCCCCGCCAACAGGAGTTGGCGGGGCAGTTGAAATTCTTCATGGGGAATCCGGGCTAATGCTTGAAACTCCTCTGCCCGGTATAGACCATTGTGGCGCCGACCTCATTGCAGGCTTCGATGGACTGGTAGTCGTTCTCCGATCCGCCGGCATGAATGACCGATGTAACCCCTTCTTTCAGTCCGACATCGACCCCGTCTCTGAAAGGAAAAAAGGCATCGCTGACCATGACCGCGCCGATTAGCCCGCCTTTTTCAGCGCCCACCTTATCATCAATTTCAGCTTTTTTATCGTCGTCTGTCAGATCGTTATAAGGCATGCCATGCATTTCGAAGCAGTAACGATCCGCCAGCTTCCGATAGGCTTTGTCTCGGGCAATCTCTGCAACACCGACCCGGTCCTGCTCACCGGTGCCAATGCCGACAGTGACTTGATCTTTAACATAAATAACTGAATTGGATGTAATTCCGGATTCCACCAGCCACCCAAAGAGCATATCGTTGTATTCCTCATCGGTGGGTTCCCGCTGGATCCGGTAGTGGTTGCCTTTATACTCGCATTCTGCAAGTTTTAGATCCGCCCGGGTGCGGGCTTCGGGAACAAAAGACCACTGAGCGACAATTCCACCGTCGATCAGACTTTTAAATTCCACACATCGTTGCCCCACAAAAGCCTGCAGCCGTTCGATATTGCCGATACGGATCACTCTGAGGTTTTTCTTCTTTGAAAAAATTCCCATGACACCTTCTTCAAAATCAGGCGCAACCACCACTTCGGCATATTGTTGGATAATGGCTTCGGCCGTTGCCCGATCAACCGCCCGGTTGACTGTGATACATCCCCCGAATGCCGCAACTCTGTCTGCCATGTTCGCCTTTTGATATGCGTCTTCTAAGGTATCAGACCTGGCAACGCCACAGGGATTGTTGTGTTTCACAATGACGACAGTGGGCTTGTCTGGAAAATACCTCAAAATATTCAATGAGTTGTCGGCATCGGTCAGGTTGGTTTTTCCAGGGTGCTTTCCAGACTGTAACAGCTCGATATCTGAAGCCAGATACTGGCCCGGCTGAATAGATTCGGTTTCCCCAAGGACTAGATTCCCGTTTGCCAGTTTGTAAAGCGCTGCTTCCTGCCCCGGATTTTCGCCGTATCTCAAACCTTTTTGGATGTTATCGATGGTCCATGATACTTTTTCATAAAAAAGCGTCTGTCTTTTATCCTGGTCCACAAAACTGATCTCCATCTTTGGAGGAAAATGGTCATCCATTATTGTTCGATACATTTTCTTTAAATCTTCGGCCATTGCTTTCTCCTTTAATTTAGATAGATCATGCCTGTTTTTTTAATCCTTATAACATTCCTTCACATCCTCAAAGGTTTTGGCGCCCAAAAAGTCTGCAATGGTGCGGTCATACGCAGCCGTGTATGCAAACGACTTTTGTGCCAGACGGTAACGGAGTTTGAGGGATATCGAACCGTCATTTGCTTTCATTTCAGATATAATGGCTTGGTAATCCGAAGGGTCGACCACCGATGCAACCCTCAAGTAGTTTTTGGCGGAAGCTCTTATCATACATGGCCCTCCGATATCAATATTGCCCCGGGCCGCTTCAACCGTTACATCCGGTTTTGCAATCGTATCCTCAAACGGATACAGGTTGCCCACAACCATATCGATATGAGTGGACCCTGTTCTCTGAATGTCCTCATTATGGGCGTCATTGTAGGTTTCGGTCAACAGCCCGAGATATATTTTAAAATCGAGGGTCTTCACCAGACCGCCCTGGGTTTCCGGCTGACCCGTATAATCAGAAACCTGGGTCAGACAGGATTCGGCCGCCTCCCCAATGATCTCTTTTATCTTCCCGTAAGTCCCGCCTGTTGAGAAAAATTTAATCTCCGGGTTTATCCTGAGCAGCTCCGGTATAAATTCTTCCAGACCGCTTTTGTCAAAAACACTGGCAAGCACGTGCCTTACCTTGACACGATCATCTATCCTCTCCACCACATTGATGCTCATAACATCTTCCCCTTTCGTTTCTTTTTAAATAAATTGTCTTTAAACCGTTTCAAAACTTCCCATTCTCCAGTTTGCAGCATCAGGCAATCTTACCAGACTGCTTACCGGTCATGTGTTCTATTTCAACCCTGATGACAGCCGTATTTTTTACTTTGGTTTTCGGATAGTCAAATGTTCCATCTGAATATTGCTGCATGATAATATCCATCGCAGCACATTTTGCCTCAAAGCCGTCAACAAAGTACGCTTTTCCAAAACCGAGGACACTTTTATATTTCATCCCCCACTCACATGGGTTATCCGCTTTTATGGGTTCGCAGTCAATATCGAATTCAAAACAGACCGTATTGTTCTTTTTAAGAATATCAATCTTTCTGCCTTGATTTGCTGAATGAAAATAGAGGGTATTGTCTGTGTATCCGAAACATAAGGGTACAATATATGGACAGTTTTCATCAAGCAGCCCCAGCCTGCAGACTACAGACCTTTGGATGATGGATTCGATTTCGGCGCGATCTGTAATTTCTTTGTCCGTTCTCCGCATAATACGATATCCTTGAAAAGTATGGTTCCAGGGTGTTTGAAGTTCCTTTCGAAACGGGTCCTCCAACAGGGAAATTCAACACGACTTGAAGGGGAAATATTTTCAAAAAGCTGAAATGCTATAAAAAAGTTGTTTTGACACGAAGGGCATCAACGTATATAGACAAGGGCATTCAGCCGGTCTGATATTTCCATCGACCAGATACTTACTATTATCCAATCATAAATTCAAGAGGACGCGTTATAAAACATGTTCGACCTATGGATCGTGAGCATAATTTTCATTTTGGGTATGTGCATTGGAAGTTTTTTAAATGTCTGCATATACAGACTGCCGGCCTCAAAATCGATTGTGGACCCTCCCCGTTCAATTTGTCCAAACTGCAACAGCCACATCCCATTTTATGACAATATCCCTGTTTTAAGTTATCTGTGNCTTAAAGGCCGATGCCGATATTGCAAAACGCCGATATCTTTTCGCTATCCCCTGGTGGAGTTTATAAGCGGGATCGCCGCGGTGAATGTTCTTTTTACGTCGGGTGCGACCTTGGAGGGTCTAATATATTTTGTCTTCATTTCATCGCTGATTGTCATAACCTTTATCGACATCGATCATAAAATCATCCCCGATATCATCACACTTCCGGGAATTCCCATCGGCCTTGTGGCTTCTTTTGCATTGCCGTCCGTGACCTTCAAAGGGTCGTTGCTGGGACTGCTCATCGGCGGGGGCAGTCTGTTGTGCGTTGCTTGGGTCTACACCCTGATTACCCGTAAAGATGGAATGGGCGGCGGCGATATCAAGCTGCTGGGGATGATTGGAACCATCATCGGCTGGAAAGGTGTTATCTTTACCATTTTTGTTTCGTCGATGGTGGGGACATGCGTCGGTATGATCATGATACTGGTCAAAGGTAAAAATATGAAATTTGCGATTCCATTCGGCCCGTTTCTGTCCATTGGGGCAATTTTATATATTTTCTTTGGACAGAGAATTCTTCACTGGTACCTCAATTGACGATCGCCACTTTAAGGTACAAATCGCCCCGCTGTCCGTCGGATGTTGTTTTGCCCAACCCTTTTAACCGCAGCTTGCTCCCTTCTTTTACACCGGGGGGAACGATGACCTTGACAATCCGTTTCTGAAATCCCCAGGGGATATTGACCAACTTTTTGGTCCCCACAAGCGCTTCGAAGGATGTAACGGCGATCGTACCATAGAGGTGGGGGTCTTTTCCAGGACCTATCGGTCGGATAACCTGCAAACGGTGCGTTTTTCTTTTTGCGGTGACCCGACGCATTCTGTCGGTCGCCCCTGTCTCGGGCAATGCAAGCAAAATCTTTAAGAAAACGATTCCAAAAACAAAGCCGCCGATATGCGCCCACCATGCAATTCCACTGGCGCTGCCATGGGTTCCTGTTGCATTTAGAAACTGGAGAACGAACCAGAGACCCAGGAAGAAAAATGCGGGAATTTCAATAAACCAGGGGATGATAATAATGGGAATCAGTGTCAATATTTTGGCATGGGGGTGGAGAATCAAATACGCTCCCATGACCCCCGCAACGGCCCCGCTGGCCCCGATGGTGGGCATGTTGGAATGAAAATTGAGAACCAGATGGGAAAGACCGGATGTAATTCCGCAAAGCAGGTAAAAAGCGATGTAGCGAAAAGGGCCGAGACGATCTTCGATGTTATCCCCAAAGATATAAAGGAACCACATATTGCCCAGAAGGTGAAAGAACCCGCCGTGTAAAAACATGAAAGAGAGCAGGGAGAACAACTGCTGACCGGTTGAAAAGTAAGATGCAATTTGAGGGACCGAATATCTGGCGGGAACAAGACCGTAGATATAGATAAAGCGATCTAAATTGGCCCCTTGGGACATTTCAAACAGATAAAGGGCAACGTTGATACCGATAATCGTATGATTTATAACCGGATAATTTTTGGACGGTATGGTATCGCGTATGGGTATCATAACAACTCATTAGCTGCTTTTATCCGCATACTGATATCCACACATCTTGCAGAATGGGTCAGTGCCCCCGCGGAGATGATATCTGCACCGGTATCTGCCAGGGATTTGAGAACGCTCTTTTTCACATTTCCGGAGACTTCCACCACCGCCCTTCCATCGACATACGCTGTGGCTTCTTTTATCTGTTGTACGTTCATGTTGTCGAGCATAATGACGTCCGCACCGGCCTCAAGGGCTTCCTCGACCTGCTTCAGGCTGGAAACCTCCACCTCTATCTTTGATAGGTGAGACACTTCAGTCCGGATACGATCCACCGCCTTTTTTATGCCGCCACAGGCCACAATGTGATTGTCCTTGATTAAAACACCATCGTACAACCCCATCCGGTGGTTATGGGCGCCGCCCACTCGGACCGCATATTTTTCCAATACACGCCAGCCGGGGGTGGTCTTGCGGGTATCGACCAGTCGGGAATTTTTCCCTGCAAGTTCATTGACATGGGCGCGGACAAATGTGGCCACTCCCGAGAGACGTTGAAGAAAATTCAAGGCGGTTCGCTCGCCTGATAGCAGGGCACGGAGTTTCCCTTGGACGTCCGCGATGGTGTCACCCGGTTCTACGGTATCTCCATCCGTATATTCAGACCTCAATATGACGTTGGGATCAAGATGGCGAAAAACCCGCGCAACGATCTCCAGTCCGGCAACAACCAGGGATTCTTTGGCGATAAGGATACCCCTGCCCTCGAGATTCGAATCAATAAGATTATCGGTGGTAATGTCTCCCGGGCCGATATCTTCTTTTAGCGCTATTTCGATGAGATGTTGTATGGAGTTCATGATAAAACCATTTCACCTTCATTCATCAAGCCTCAAGGGCCTTGATCTTATCCAGATTCATCTGAAGTTTTTGCTGTTTCTGTATAAAGGCCTCGTGCTTTTCCTTGACTTTCTCCACCACATGTTCAGGTGCTTTGCTGAGAAAATCCTCATTGTTCAGTTTTTTTGAAATCTTGGTCAATTCATTGTTCAGTTTGTTGATTTCCTTTTCAAGGCGCTGAATCTCTTTTTTAAAATCGATTATTCCTTCCAATGAAACAAAAATCGTAGCATCTTCCATAACAGACGTTGCTGCCGATTTCGGCCGTTGTTCCGTATTTTCAACAGACAAGGACTTTAGTCTGGCAAGGTTGATGATCATGTCCGTGTACGGTTGAATCGTTGCCCTTGTTAAGTCATCCTGTGAATGGACCGAAACATCCAGCGACAGCATGGGCGAAATGTTCATTTCTCCCCGGATGTTTCTAATTCCTGTTATTATTCCCGAGATAAGCCTCATTTTTGATTCTGCTTCCGCATCTCTGGCCAGGCCGTCAACAGGATCGGCATCCAAAGGGAAGACGGCTTTCATGATGGTGCCGTGTGTGCCCGGAAGTTTATGCCAGATTTCTTCTGTAATAAACGGTATAAAAGGATGAAGCAGAATAATGGTATCGTGCAGAACGCGCCACAGCACGCTCAGGGTTGCTTCCTTTCGGTTTTCCCCCTCTTTTTCGTACAAAGTGGGTTTGACGGCTTCAAGGTACCAGTCACAGAACTCATGCCACACAAACTGGTAAAGGTCGCCGGCTGCATCATTGAACCTGTAACTGTCCAGGGATTCGGAAACGTTGACGGTCACACGGGAGAGTCTGGACAGAATCCAGCGATCAGCCAGAGAAAGGGGTTCATCCGGTATGTTTTTATACGCTTTATCGATGTGTATCAGGGAAAAGCGGGTGGCATTCCAGATCTTGTTGATAAAATTTCTGTAACCTTCAACGCGTTTTTCCGACATTTTGACGTCTCTGCCCTGTGCTGCAAAAGCGGCCAGCGTAAACCGGAATGCATCGGTCCCATAGTGGTCGATCACGCTCAAAGGATCGATGACATTTCCCGTAGACTTGCTCATTTTTTTACCGTCTTCGTCACGTACCAGGGCATGTACATAAACATCCTTAAACGGTACGTCCCCCATGAAATGGATGCCCATCATCATCATTCTGGCGACCCAGAAAAAGAGAATATCAAAACCGGTTACAAGTACGGATGTGGGATAGAACAATTTTAAGAGCGGCGTCTCTTCCGGCCACCCCATGGTTGAAAACGGCCACAGGGCGGAGCTGAACCAGGTGTCCAGAACATCCGTCTCCCGTACGAGATCTGCGCCGCCGCACGCCGGACATGCTTGGGGTGTGTCCATGGCGACGATGATTTCGCTGCACTCCCCGCAGGTCCACGCCGGAATCTGATGCCCCCACCATATCTGCCTTGAAATACACCAGTCCTTAACATTGTTCATCCATTCAAAATACGTCTTCGTCCATATTTCAGGAATGATTTTGGTGTCACCGTTCTTGACGGCGTCCATGGCCTTTTCCGCAAGGGGGCCGGTTTTCACGAACCACTGTTTTGACAAATTCGGCTCGATGATGGTATCGCATCGATAACAATGTCCGATGCTGTGTTTATAGGGTTCTACTTTTTTAAGGAGCCCCGCTTTTTTAAGGGCTTTAACCACGGCGTCCCTGCATTTGAACCGGTCAAGCCCTTTAAATTTGCCGGCTTCGGCGTTCATGCGGCCATCATCATCGATAACTTTGATCCGTTCCAGGTTGTGGCGATTTCCGATTTCAAAGTCATTGGGGTCATGAGCCGGTGTAATCTTCAATGCTCCCGTTCCAAAGGACGTGTCCACATATTTATCTTTGATGATGGGGATCTTTCTGTCCATCAAAGGAAGAATGACCTGGTGAGATTCGATGCCGTGATAGCGCTCGTCATCGGGATTTACGGCCACCGCAGTATCTCCCAACATGGTTTCAGGCCGGGTCGTTGCGACGACGACGCCCCCCTTTCCATCTGCAAAAGGATATCGGATATGATATAAATACCCGTCATGCTCTTCATGTTCGACTTCAAGATCAGCAAGCGCTGTATGGCAGCGGCCGCACCAGTTAATAATGTAATTGCCCCGGTAGATAAGACCTTCTTGGTAGAGCGTCACGAAAACCTTTCGGACGGCTGTCGAAAGTCCTTCATCCATGGTAAAACGCTCCCGATCCCAGTCACATGAAGCGCCAAGACGTTTCAGTTGATTGATAATTGCACTGCCATACTCACCTCGCCACTCCCAGACCGCCTCGATGAATTTTTCCCTGCCGACCTGGTGACGATCCAACCCCTCGCTGGCGAGCTTTTTTTCAACAACGTTCTGAGTGGCGATTCCTGCATGGTCGGTCCCGGGCATCCACAAGACATTATCACCCCGCAATCTTCGGTAGCGGCAGAGAATATCCTGCAATGTATTATTGAGGGCATGCCCCATGTGAAGAACACCGGTGACATTCGGCGGGGGAATGACGATGGAATAGCCTTTCCGGTCGACGTCCGCGGCATCGGCTGCAAACAGCCCTTCTTTTTCCCAGAAATCGTACCATCGTCTTTCAACATCATGGGGTTCATAACTTTTGTCTAAAAGATTGGAACTCATACCTTAATACTCCCTATTCATAACTTGTTCCGGACAACACATGGCATCCGATACGGCTAAAAAATGGAAAAGGGGATTATTGATAATCCCCGAGTTTTTTCCATTTCGTTTTTTGACATGATCAGGCTCAACAGACCGGACGTCATTGGTGCCCAAAAGAACAATTATTTTTCGCTGCCCGATTCCTCTTCGAGCAGAATGTTTTTCAGCCTTTCTATTTCCTTCTTAACTGTTTTTTCAATCACTTCAACAAGAATACCATCGATTTTTTCGTAAAACATCTTTTTTATGACGCGCTCTAACGCCGCCTCTATCTGTTCGTCGGATACCCTGTCGCCTTTCAAGGAAACTTCCGGAATATCTTCTCCTGTTTCAAGCTCAATCCCCAATGAATCGACGAAATCATCTTTCAGGGACGGATCCAGGGTCACTTCTTGGTCCAATTCCTCATCAAAGTCAATGGTTTCTTCAAAAAGATGGCTTTCTAAGTCAGGGATATCGTCCGATTCCGGTGACGGGTCGTCGGTTTTAAAAATAGACTCACCGGGTTCTTCGATCAAATCGATGATTTCTTCATCGTCTTGTGATGGTTCGATGACCTCATCCGTTAGTTCTAAAATCTCCTCATCTTCAACGGGTTCTTCTGTTTCAGTGAGGGTGATGTCCTTTTGATCTTCTATGGGGAGTTCCTCAACAGCATCTAAAAGGTCGAGTATTTCATCATCGTCTTCCGGCCCGCCTTCTATCTTGTCCTTGAGTTCGATGATCTCGTCATCTTCCGCCGGTTCTGTCCTTTCAGTGTTCTTGTCGGGCTTACCATTGATTGTCATATCAACCCCCCGTTTCCCATAAAAGGGCATGCATTATTGCGAAATAAATATCCTAAAATTCGAAAAAATTTATCATAGGGACCCTAGTGTGTCAAGATATTTGCTTTTTAACAAACTTGACCTTTGTAAAATGCAGGTATAATAAATCGTATGCGGTACTTTTTTATTGAACCCGACAAAAGCACGGGGTCGAATTTCGTTATCACCGGTTCCGATGCCAGGCACATCAAGACGGTATTGCGCCTGAAATCCGGTGATAAACTTGGTCTTTTTGACGGGAAGGGATTTGAATACGAAGCCAAAATCGTCGATTTGTCCACCGGAAGGGTTGCGGTGTCGGTGATTCGCCGTTTCCCTTCAACCGCAGAATCGCCCGTTCAAATTACGGTGGCTCAAGGGTTTTTAAAAGAAAAGAAAATGGACGGCCTCGTTCGACAGCTCAGTGAACTCGGCATTATAAAATGGATCCCTTTTATCGCCGAAAGATCCATCCCGAGACCGGACAAAAAACAGCTCTCAGCACGGACGAAACGGTGGGAAAAAATATCCAGAGAAGCCATCAAGCAGTGCAAGCGAGGCTGTATTATGAAAATTGGCGACACGGTATCCTTCGAAGAAATATTGAATCTTTCTCAGACCACCGACCTTAAGATCGCTTTTTGGGAAGATGAACTGCAGCCGCTCAACGCCAAATTGCCGGGGCCTGATGGTAAAATCAATAAAATTTATGCGTTGCTTGGACCCGAAGGCGGTTTCACCCAACAGGAAATTGAGAGTGCCAGGGCTCGGGGATTTGTCACTGCGAGTCTGGGACCGCGGATCTTAAGAGCCGAAACAGCGACGGTTGCGGCTTGTGTTTTACTTCAGCATCTTTTTGGCGATATGGGATAAAAATATCTTGACAAAAAAAAGGGCTTCTAATATTTTTCCTATTTATCTCAAATCACGCCGAGGTAGCTCAGTCGGTAGAGCAGGGGACTGAAAATCCCCGTGTCGGCAGTTCGATTCTGTCCCTCGGCACCAACAAATTTACTTTTAGATTAGGGGGTTAGAAGTTGCGGTTCTAACCCCTTTTTCTTTGGATTTTAACGATTGTGCCCGAAATTGTGCCCGCGACAGATTTTTCTTGTTTTGCAAGATACTCTTCCTGGCTCTTTGCAGCTTTTTTCAGGTCATCGTCATTGACGATGTTATATCTTTCAAAAACAGACCTCGTCTTGTGGCCAGTTATCTGCATTGCTACACCTTCCGGTACACCAGAACGCACCATATTGCGGACTGCAGTACGGCGGAAATCATGAAATAACCGATCTACTCCCGCTTTCCTGCATGCTTTCTTCCAAGCTTTATCAAAACGAT
>JGI24024J18818_10000875_pt1 | contig 12024 bp, 7 predicted proteins | sample Cruoilmetagenom2_FD_18818 | JGI IMG/M metagenome (IMG submission 18818) | reverse complement strand
CGGCAGACGCACCCCTGGCCGATAAGAGAGTCCTGGTAATGAATAATGCCTGGGGCTCTGGTCGAACAACCTGGGCTGTTTACAAACAGGTAGAAGGCGCCGGCGGAATTCCCAGTACCTGCGTTCTGCACTACAACCCCTACCGGAATCTACTCAAGCACCAGCCTGATTATTACGGAGCTATCACAGACGCGTATATAATTTATCCCTGGGATATCGACCAGGCAGGGCCGGAACGTGTTTTTCTTGAGAATGGGGGACGGGGTTAAAATCCAAACTTATTTAGATAATAGAAATATAAACAAGAAAACCAGTTGTTAAGCCAAGCATAGTTCCCAGAATTGCCTCACCCGGGGTGTGCCCCAGGACCTCTTTAAGCTTATCTCCAGGTGGAATCTTCCCTTTAGAAAATTCTTCAATGATCGAATTGATCAAGACCGCTTGCTTTCCAGATTCTCGGCGAATCCCGGTAGCGTCATAGATAACGATCATCGCAAATATTGCCGCGACTGCGAAAACCGGCTGATAGAATCCCGAATTTAATCCAATAGATAGTGCTGCCGCACTTACCATTGCAGAATGGGAACTGGGCATTCCACCAGCCTGAAAAAGCAATGCCCAGTTTATTTTCTTTGTCAAGATCAATTCAATAACAACCTTCAATATCTGCGCGATAGCCCAGGCAATAAGTGCAGCCATCAATGATGGATTAAAAATCAATATATTACGAAGCATCATTGTTTTCCTGCATAATTTCTTCTACCTTCAACTCAGCCTCATCCAGCAGGGAAATACAAAAGGATGCCAGGGCCTGGCCGCGTTCAAAATACAGCAGGGTTTTTTTCAGATCATTTTCCCCGCTTTCCAGGGTCTTCACCAGCTCCTCCAGTTCTTGAAGAGCTTCTTCATATGACATATCTTCCAGTGGTTTAAATTTCAGGTCGGTCACGATATCATCCTTTAGATCCAATTTTCTTCCCGGTAGGTTCCAAATACATCTTTCATTACAGTAGTGATCTCGCCCAACGTTGCATAGGCATGGACCGCTTCCAAAATATAGGGCATGGTATTCTCTGTTCCCTGGCAGGCAACCCTCAGTCGATCCAGTGACTGCCCAATCCTGCCCTGATCCCTTTCTTTTTTTAGTCGTTGAATGCGGCCGACCTGTTTTTTGTATCCTTCCGGATCCATTTTCAGGATCGGGATCGCTGGTTCTTTTTGATCCTTATGGGAATTTACGCCGATCACTTTTCTGATCTGCTGGTCAATCTCCCGTTGATAGCGATAGGCAGAATCTGATATCTCGCCCTGGAAAAAACCGCGCTCTATGGCTGGCAGCACACCACCCAACTTCTCTATTCTATCAAAATATTCGTATGTCTGGCGTTCCATTTTGTCAGTTAGTGCTTCCAGGAAATAGGACCCTCCCAGGGGATCAACACTATTTATCACTCCAGATTCTTCAGCGATGATCTGCTGGGTTCGCAGGGCAATGGTTGCTGCGTGTTCGGAGGGCAAAGCCAGCGCTTCATCCATGCTGTTGGTATGTAAGGATTGCGTACCTCCCAGCACAGCCGCCAAGGCCTGGATGGCCACCCGGACAATATTTATCTCCGGCTGCTGGGCTGATAATGAAACGCCAGCTGTCTGGGAATGGAAACGCATCAACCAGGAGCGGGGGTTCTGAGCCCCAAATATCTCTTTCATCTCCCGAGCCCAGATCCGCCTGGCAGCTCTGTATTTGGCAATTTCTTCAAAGAAATCATTATGGGCATTAAAGAAAAATGATAGACGGGGAGCAAATTTGTCGATCTCCAACCCTCTTTCTATCGCCCAGCGCACATATTCCAGTCCGTCTGCCAGAGTAAAAGCCAGCTCCTGGACTGCTGTCGCGCCCGCTTCCCGAATATGGTAACCAGATATACTGATCGTGTTCCAGAGCGGGACCTGCTCAGTGCCAAATTCAATCGTATCTGTCACCAGCCGCATGGATGGTTCCGGTGGAAAGATATATTCTTTTTGAGCTATATACTCTTTTAGAATATCATTTTGAAGGGTACCTCTCAACTGCCCCTTAGATACGCCCCTTTTTTCAGCTGCGGCAATATACATGGCCCATACTACAGCTGCCGGAGAGTTAATGGTCATACTGGTTGAGATCTTGTCCAGTGGTAATCCATCCAGCAGAACCTCCATATCCTCCAATGATGAAATTGCGACGCCGCAGCGGCCGAATTCTCCTTCGGCTTCCGGTGCATCAGCATCAAATCCCATTAATGTAGGCATATCAAACGCAACCGAAAGACCTGTTTGCCCCTGTTCGAGCAGGTACTTGAATCGATGGTTAGTTTCCTCTGCCGCCCCGAAACCCGCAAACATCCTCATAGTCCATTGCCGGGATCGGTACATAGTTGGGTGGACACCGCGCGTGAAGGGATATTGGCCTGGGTAACCAATAGTTTCCTCAAAACCCCTGTCCGCCAGATCAGCAGGCGTATACAGGCGATTGATCAATTCCGATGATGTGGTGAGAAACTGGCTGCGTCGTTCGGGAAAACGATCAAGGCTGGGCTGCAAGGTTTCTTCTTCCCAGTGCTTGATTGTCCTTTGGAGATCTTCCATTTCCTGCTGGTCAGGCATGTAACCTCCTCAATTCTCGATGGATCCAATACCTAAAAAATTATAGCACTCTTTGTCTGAGATGATTTCGTCACAGGGATTAAAGAAGGGACGGTGTTGAGTGCCCCCAACCCGTTCTTTGGTATACTACCCACATGCAAAAATCAGCCCCGAATGCGGGAATTTCCAAAGAACTGCAGCTGGATTTAAAAAAGACTGGATTGATCTTCAAAACAGATCAGATTACCCGTCTTTTATACAGCACAGATTCCAGCATATACCAGGTCATACCTCTGGGTGTGGTCTGGCCCCGGGAGGCCAGCGAAGTATCTGCCGTCCTGGAAATTGCTCAAAAGCACGGGGTCCCTGTTCTTCCACGGGGAAGCGGCACCAGCCTGGCCGGACAGGCGATCGGAGAAGCTCTCATACTGGATTTCTCCCGCCACATGGATCAGGTCTTGGATATTAACCCGGAGGAAAAAACCGCAACCGCCCAGCCCGGCGTTATTCTGGGATCACTTAACCGTAAATTGGCAACTTATCAGCTGTTGTTTGGTCCTGATCCTGCCAGCGCAGATCGAGCTACCATTGGGGGAGTGCTGGGGAATAATGCTACTGGCGCCCATTCCATCTTATACGGCATGTCCCATGATCACCTCCTGGAAGCTGACACAGTCCTATCTGATGGAAGCAGTGCCTTGTTGAAAGCACACGAAAATGGAACCCTTTCAGGCGTCCTTCAAAAAAACACCCTGGAAAGTTCCATTTACCGCGAAGTCCCAAAAATCCTGGAACATTATCAGGAAGAGATCAAGAATAATTACCCTAAAACCTTCAGGAGCGTAGCTGGATATAACCTGAATATTCTGGCAAGGCAGAAAGCTATCAACCCCGCCACATTGCTGGTCGGATCTGAAGGCACCCTGGGAATCATAACTGCCGCCAAACTGAATCTGGTTCCTCTGCCTGCTCATAAAACACTCTACTTGATCCACTTCCAGGATCTGGGAGAAGCCTTATCCGCGACGCCAGATATCCTGGAAACCCAGCCAAGCGCCGTGGAATTGATAGANCGCATGTTGATCCAATTGGCCAGGGCTAACCCTGCCTATCGCCCTTTACTGGAAGCAATCCAGGGGGATCCCGAAGCAGTCCTGGTGGTTGAATACCAGGCAGATGAAAAAGGCTCGATCACCGGAAGAGAAAATATACTCAAACGTTTTGGTCCAACAGTTCCGCTTATAGAACCCCGGGCACAGGACCAGATCTGGGAAGCTCGCAAGGTCGGTTTGGGTATATTACAAAGCAAAAAGGGTGACGCGAAACCCACAACTTTCATCGAGGATGCCGCAGTTCCGGTTGAAAACCTGGCTTCTTATGCACTGGGAATTAAAGCATTTGGCAAAGAAATTGGTATTGGAGAGATCGCTTTTTATGCCCATGCTAGCGCAGGCTGCTTACATATTCGCCCCCAGGTAAATCTCAAGAGCAGAGATGGCTTGAGGCAAATGCGGCAGATGGCAGAAAAATCGCTGTCCCTGGTCCAGAAGTTTGGAGGAACTACCAGCGGAGAACATGGAGAAGGATTCGCCCGGGGCGAATTTACAGAAAAGCTCTACGGCCCGGCACTCAGAACAGCTTTCCAGGAAATCAAAGAGGTTTTTGATCCTGATTATCGCTTGAATCCTGGAAAGATCATCAACCCGCCAGCCATGGATCAGAGCAATCTGCTGCGCTACGGAGTTGATTATCAGGCTGAGCTCAAACCTGCCCGGACATTATTGAGCTTTGAAGAAGATCTTGGTTTTGACAGGGCAGTGGAAATGTGCAACGGGGCAGGCGTTTGCCGCCAGCTGGAAGGCGGCGTGATGTGCCCCTCTTTCCAGGCTACCCGGGATGAGAATTACAGCACCCGGGGCCGGTCCAATCTTCTTCGGGCAGCTATGACCGGCAAGCTGGGTCCCAAAGGGATGACATCCCTGGAGCTTTACCAAGCACTCGACCTGTGCCTCTCCTGCCAGGCTTGCCTGAGTGAATGTCCCTCCACAGTGGACATGAGCAAATTGAAGGCAGAGTTCCTGCACGGATATTATCAGGAGCACGGCATTCCTTTCCGGAGCTGGTTTTTTGCCAATATCGCTGAGGTGAGTCGACTGGCCCATTTATTTGCGCCCCTGGTCAATCTGATACTGGGATCTCCCCTATCTGGACTGCTGTCCCTGATCGGGATTCACCCGCAGCGGAAAATGCCCACTTTTGCCAACCAGACCTTTACGGACTGGTATGGGAAAGAACAGATCCAGAAAAAACAATCTGAAGGACAGCAGGCCGTATTCTTCTATGATACCTACCTGGAATACAACTATCCTCACATTGGAAAAGCCCTGGTAAACATTTGCCAGAAAGCAGGCCTGGGCCTTATCGTGTTGAAGGAAAAAGTGGATTCTGGTCGGCCAGCCTATTCAAAGGGCATATTAAATAAAGCCCAATCGCTCGCCCGAAAGAACATCGAACTATTAACGCCTTACGCTGAACAGGGAATTCCCATTATTGGCTGTGAACCCAGCGTGATGGTGATGTTGAAAAAGGAATACCGAGACCTTGTCCCGGGACCAGCCGCTGACCGGATCGCTGATATAGCAATGCTGGCGGAAGATTTTCTGCTTCGGGAAGTAGCTGGAGGTCGGGTCAAATTTGAATTTGATAAACATCCCCGCAAGATCCTATATCACGGCCACTGCCAGCAGAAAGCAAATTTTGGCACTGCATCGACCCTGCAAATGCTGCGGTTGATATCCGGGAGCACAGTGGAAGAGATTGAAGCTGGCTGCTGCGGTATGGCAGGCGCTTTTGGATATGAAAAAGAACATTATCAGTTATCCCTGGAAATTGCAGAATTGGAGCTTGCCCCGCAGATTCGGAAAGCCGCTAATAACACCATCATCTGCGCTTCAGGTACTTCCTGTAGAGAACANATCGCTCATACTACAGAACGAACGGCCAAACACCCTCTTGAAGTTTTTGCGGAAGCACTGGTTTGAAACTTATTTCCAATGTTTTCGTATTCAATATCGCAAAGCACTTAATCTGAAAATATAGTAGAAAAGGAATAATTACAATGGAATGGATTTCATCACCTGAGGCCTGGATAGCTCTCTTAACGCTAACTGCTCTTGAGATCGTATTGGGCATTGACAACATCATCTTTATCTCTATCCTTGCTGGAAAACTCCCGGAAAGCCAGCAGAAAACCGGCAGGCAGGTTGGTCTGCTGATGGCCATGTTCACCAGGATCCTGCTTTTATTCTCAATTGCCTGGTTAACTCGCCTGACAGCGCCGCTGTTCAATGTGTTTTCTTACGAGATATCAGGCCGGGATTTGATCTTGATCATCGGAGGTTTATTCCTGCTGGGAAAGAGCACATTTGAAATACACGAACGCCTGGAAGGTGAAGAAGGGCATGCATCCGAGAAAGTTGCCGCGACTCTGGGTGGTGTGATCGTCCAGATCATGCTGCTGGATATCGTCTTCTCCCTGGACTCGGTCATCACCGCCGTAGGTATGGTCGATGAAATTGCGATCATGGTCGCAGCCGTTGTGATTTCAGTTGGGATCATGCTCTTCGCCTCGGATCCAATCAGTGGTTTTGTTAACAACCGGCCCACGCTGAAGATCCTGGCTCTCAGCTTCCTGCTGCTGATCGGTTTCTCGCTGGTTGCGGATGGATTAGGGATTCATATTCCCAAAGGCTACATTTACTTTGCAATGGGCTTTTCTGTCTTTGTGGAAGTCATCAACCTTCAGGTGCGCGCCAAAACCAAACCGGTCCAGCTGCGCAAGCCCTATTCAGCAGAGAAATAAAACCTTCTTATGGACACACCCCGCGTAATCCTTCACCTGGATCTGGATGCTTTCTTCTGCGCCGTGGAAGAGATCAAAGATCCCGGATTGCGCGGGAAAGCTTTTGCTGTCGGCGGCTCGCCGAGCGGGAGGGGCGTGGTCACTTCCTGTTCCTATCCCGCCCGGAAGATGGGCGTCCGGTCAGCTATGCCAGCCGCCAAAGCACTCCAGCTTTGTCCTGACCTCATTCTTGTCTCCAGGAATCACCGCGATTACGGCCGTTATTCTAAACTGGTCATGGAACGCCTGGCTAACTACACAGACCAGGTTGAACAGATCTCGATCGATGAAGCCTTCCTTGATATCACCGATCTTGGATCCTCTCCCAGGGCTATTGGAATTGAACTGCAAAAAACCATCCTGGGGGAACTCGGCCTGCCCAATTCAGTCGGGATTGCCAGCAACAAACTTGTGGCAAAAATCGCTACTGATGTGGGAAAGATCGCCCACAAGGGAGAAGGGCCACCCAACGCTATCACTATTGTTCCCGCTGGAGAAGAGAGATCCTTCCTGGCGCCGTTCCCTGTTGATATGCTCTGGGGAGTAGGACCAAAAACCCGTGAAAGACTGGAAAGGTTCAATATTCGAACCATTGGGGATCTGGCAGAATATCCGGAAGTTGAGCTGGCCAATAAATTCGGTAAACACGGATACGATCTATCACGACGCGCGAAGGGTATTGATAAAAGCGGAATCGTCACTCAGCGGGGTATCAAATCAGTCAGCAACGAACGCACATTCGGAGAAGACCTGGGCCGCAAGAGCGAAGTCCTGAAACACATCAACAAACTATCTGATCAGGTATCCAAACGTCTGATCAAAAAGGATCTGCGCGGAAAAACAATCCAGATCAAACTTCGCTGGGCAGATTTCACCACCCTCACCCGCCAAACAACGCTGCCCCAGACCACTAATGAGTATCAAGTTATCCAAAAGATTTCCGAAGAACTTCTCAACCAGGTTTGGCAAGAAGGACGGAGAGTGCGGCTGATCGGGGTGGGGGTTCATAATCTGGACACAGATGCCCATCAACTGGGATTGTGGGATACAGATTATCAAAGAAATATTAAATTGCAGGAAACCCTGAAGGATATAAAGGGTAAATATGGGGATAATGTCATATCCAGGGGGATAAAGAAGTGATAGTTATAAGGTTCACAAGCAAGCCTACTATCTAGTATAATTGTGCCTCGGGTTATGAAAGATTAATCCGCTATAAAACACGCTTACTATTCTATTTAACGGAGTAACATTATGGCTAAAAATATCAGAATGATTGACGGTAACGAGGCAGTAGCAGCTGTTGCCCACAAGATCAACGAAGTGATCGCGATCTATCCGATCACCCCCTCTTCTCCAATGGGTGAACATGCTGATGCCTGGTCAGCCCGCGGAGAAAAAAATATCTGGGGAACTGTCCCGGACGTGATGGAAATGCAAGCCGAAGGCGGCGCGGCAGGTGCAGTGCACGGTGCACTGCAAGCTGGCGCGTTAACAACAACTTTCACCGCATCCCAGGGTTTGCTGCTGATGCTGCCCAATATGTACAAAATTGCCGGTGAATTAACACCGACCGTTTTCCATATCGCGGCTCGCTCCATTGCAGCTCAGGCTCTGTCCATCTTCGGAGACCACTCCGACGTTATGGCAGCCCGCGCCACTGGATTTGGAATGCTGGGGTCAGGTTCCGTTCAGGAAGCCCATGACTTTGCAGCCATCTCAACGGCAGCTAGTTTGGAATCCCGCATTCCTTTCCTGCATTTCTTTGAAGGTTTCCGAATCTCTCACGAGTTGAATAAAGTAGAAATGCTCTCTGATGAGGTTCTGACAGAAATGCTCTCGGAAGAAGCTGTCATGGCCCATCGCAGCCGGGCACTTAATCCAGAAAAACCTGTTTTGCGCGGCACTGCCCAGAACCCGGATGTCTTTTTCCAGGCTCGCGAAACTGTCAATCCTTATTATGACAAAGCCCCTGGAATCGTACAAGCGGCCATGGATAAGTTCAAGAAACTCACTGGCCGGGAATACAAATTATTTGATTATGAAGGCGCAGAAGATGCTGAGCGAGTGATCGTGATCATCGGATCTGGCGGAGATGTGGCTGCTGAAACTGCCAAATTCTTGCACAAAGAGGACGACCAAAAACTTGGTGTTGTCCGGGTCCGTTTGTACCGCCCATTCTCATTGAAACATTTCCTGGACGCCTTCCCCGCCACTACGAAAGTGATCGCAGCATTGGATCGCACCAAGGAACCCGGCGGAGCTGGTGAACCCCTTTATCAAGATGTAGTTTCAGCCATTACTGAAGGCATGAATGAAGGTATAGCTCCCTTTAAAGATGCCCCTCTTGTAATTGGCGGACGCTACGGTCTGTCATCCAAGGAATTCACCCCCGGTATGGTCAAGGGCATCTTTGACGAGATGAATAAGGACAAACCCAAGAATCATTTCACCATTGGTATCAATGACGATGTTTCCAACACCAGTCTGGATTTTGACCCCTGCTTCCTGATCGAAAGTGATGATGTCATCCGCAGTGTCTTCTTCGGATTGGGATCAGATGGTACGGTTGGCGGTAACAAAAACTCGATCAAGATCATCGGCACCCAAACCGAGAACTACGCCCAGGGCTACTTCGTTTACGATTCCAAGAAAGCCGGTGCGAAGACCATCTCCCACCTTCGTTTTGGCCCTGATCCCATCAAATCTCCCTACATTATCGAAGTCGGTCAAGCTGATTTTGTGGCCTGCCACCAATTCAGTTTCCTGGAACAGATCGATATGGTGAAGTTCCTCAAACCAGGCGGTAAATTCCTGCTTAACAGCATCTATGGACCGGACGAGGTCTGGAAACACCTGCCCCACGATTTCCAGGAAACCATCCTGGAAAAGGAAGCAGATTTTTACATCGTCGATGCTTACAAGATCGCAGAAAATGTTGGCCTCGGTACCCGCATCAATACCGTGATGCAAACCTGTTTCTTTGCCATCAGCGGCGTTCTTCCTAAAGACCGGGCAATTAAAGAGATCAAAGTCATGATCCAGAAAAGCTACGGGAAAAAAGGTGAGGCTGTAGTAAATATGAATAACTCCGCCGTCGATCAAGCGCTGGAGAATATGTTCAAAGTTGAAATGCCTTCCATAGCGGACAGCGTCATGAAAATGAGACCTCCCGTCCCGGAAGACTCCCCAGATTTTGTCAAAGACGTGATTGGCACCATCCTGAAAGGAGAGGGCAATGACTTGCCCGTAAGCGCATTCTCAGAGGATGGCACCTTCCCAACTGGAACAACCCAATACGAAAAACGCAATATCTCCCTGGAGATACCAACCTGGAATCCGGACACATGCATCCAGTGCAACAAATGTGCTTTTGTTTGTCCGCACGCTGTGATCCGTCCCAAGGTATATGATGCGGAATTGCTGAATGATGCCCCGGAGACATTCAAATCTATTGATGCCACTGGCCGGGAATTCAAAGGCATGAAATACACCATCCAGGTCGCACCCGAAGATTGCACCGGCTGCACCCTTTGTGTAGAGGCCTGTCCCAAAGCCGATGTTGAGAATCCTGCCCTGCAGATGGTTGAACAACTTCCACTCCGAGAAACAGAATCGGAGAATTGGGACTTCTTCATGTCCATTCCAAATCCGGATCGCAGGACCCTGAAACTCACCCGGCCCAAAGACTCTCAGTTCCTGGAGCCCCTGTTTGAGTTCTCCGGCGCCTGCGCTGGATGTGGAGAAACTCCCTACGTGAAACTGCTCAGCCAGCTCTACGGTGACCGAAGCTTGATCGCCAATGCGACTGGTTGTTCCTCCATTTACGGCGGTAACCTGCCCACCACCCCCTGGAAAGCCAACGAGGATGGTCGAGGTCCAGCGTGGAGCAACTCCCTGTTCGAGGACAATGCTGAATTCGGTCTGGGCATGCGCCTGACTGTCGACAAACAAAAAGAATATGCAATTGAACTTCTGCCGGTATTCAAGGATGTCATCGGGCAGGATCTGATCGACGAGATCCTCAATGCTGATCAAACCACTGAAGCAGGCTTAAATGAGCAGCGGGATCGAATAGAAACCCTCCGCGAGAAGATGAAAGGCCAGGAAGGCCGCAAAGCGAAGGACTTACTAAGCATAGCTGACAAATTGGCACGCAAGGATGTCTGGATCGTCGGCGGCGACGGTTGGGCTTATGATATCGGCTACGGCGGTCTGGATCATGTCCTGGCATCCGGCCGCAATGTCAACGTTCTGGTTCTGGACACCCAGGTGTACTCCAACACTGGCGGCCAGTCCTCGAAAGCCACACCGATGGGCGCAGTTGCCCGCTTTGCAGAAAGCGGCAAAGGTATGCCCCGTAAAGACCTGGGCATGATGGCCATGAACTATGGTTATGTTTATGTCGCCCAGGTAGCCATGGGATCAAGCGACACCCAGACTCTGAGAGCATTCCGTGAAGCGGAAGCTTTTGACGGTCCGTCCCTGATCCTGGCCTACAGCCCCTGCATCGAGCACGGTATCGATATGGCCAAAGGTTTGGACCAGCAGGATCTGGCAGTCAAATCCGGCGTCTGGCCCCTGTATCGCTTCAATCCTGATCGGGCAGATGAAGGTAAAAATCCACTCCAGCTTGACTCGAAGGCACCCAGCATTCAGGTTAAAGACTACGCCTATAATGAGCTGCGCTACAGATCTCTCCTGAAGAGCAACGAAGAACGGGCCGAGAAGCTCATGAAGCAGGCCCAGAAGGAAGTTGAAAAGCGCTGGTCACTCTACGAACAGATGGCCCAGATGGATTACAGCCTGGAAGAAGAAGCCTAGCGCCTGATCTTCATCTCAGAAAATCAAAGCTCCTGGAGCAATAAAGCTCCGGGAGTTTTTTGTTAAACAAAAAAAGGACTAGCTCCATTGGAATGGAATTAATCCTTTAGTTTAAAAGAAAATGTTCTTGGCAATGACCAACTCTCCCAGAGGGCCTCCCCTCAAGTACCATCGGCGCTGGCAAGCTTAACTTCTGGGTTCGGGATGGGACCAGGTGTACCCTTGCCGCTACAATCACCAAGAACATGTTTCACATGTTAAAGTCGTACAATATTGAATAGTAATTTTTTGAATAAATATCGAGTTCTCCGCACCACTGTATAAGCCCTCGACCATTAGTACGGCTTAGCTGAACACATTGCTGTGCTTACACACGCCGCCTATCAAGCAAGTAGTCTTCTTGCGGTCTTACTCCCTTAACGGGATGAGGAATCTAATCTTGAGGCAAGTTTCCCGCTTAGATGCTTTCAGCGGTTATCTTTGCCAGACGTAGCTACTCAGCTATGCTCCTGGCGGAACAACTGACACACCAGAGGTCTGTCCACTCCGGTCCTCTCGTACTAGGAGCAGCTCCTCTCAAATTCCTTACGCCCACAGCGGATAGAGACCGACCTGTCTCACGACGGTCTGAACCCAGCTCGCGTACCGCTTTAATGGGCGAACAGCCCAACCCTTGGGAC
>JGI24024J18818_10000874_pt1 | contig 12026 bp, 6 predicted proteins | sample Cruoilmetagenom2_FD_18818 | JGI IMG/M metagenome (IMG submission 18818) | reverse complement strand
CGACATGTTCCAGAACCACCTGCTACAGCTCTTCGCACTGGTGGCCATGGAGCCGCCGGCTTCTTTCGACGCCGACGCGCTGCGCAACGAAAAAGTCAAGGTGCTGAGCGCCACGCGCCCGATCAATATCCAGGACATCGTACTCGGACAGTACGAAGGCTACTGCGACACACCCGGGGTGCAGCCCGGTTCACAAATACCTACCTTTGCGGTGCTGAAAATGTTCGTTGACAACTGGCGCTGGCAGGGTGTGCCCTTCTACCTGCGCTCGGGCAAGGCCCTGGAAAAGAAATTGAGCGAAATCATCATCGAGTTTAAACACCCGCCGCACATGATGTTCGACATGGCTCAGGACGAAGACTTTACCCCCAATATCCTGGCCATGTCTATCCAGCCTGACGAGGGTATCCATCTCAAGTTCGAAACCAAGGTGCCCGACACGTATCAGGAAACACGCTCGGTGGACATGGAGTTCCACTATAGCTCAACATTCGGGGTGGACGCAATCCCGGAAGCTTACGAACGCCTGCTGCTGGATGCTCTCAATGGGGACGCATCTTTGTTCGCACGCAGCGATGGGATCGAATTGGCGTGGAAACTGATCGACCCGCTGATCCAGAAAAGCGCTTCCCCAGAGGCGCCACCTCTGACCAGCTACGAAGCGGGCAGTTGGGGACCGGCAGAGTCCGAGCAATTACTGGCAGGCGATGGCAGGGTGTGGCGAATTGGCTGCGAACGTGCCTGGGGGTGCGGTGAACGAGATTTATAGCTACCCAGACAACCAGAACGTGGCGTGTGCGGCGGCGGACGAGTTCGTGCGCCTGGCGAATGAAGCTATCGCCGACCGCGGACGATTCAGCGTCGCCCTGGCGGGTGGATCCACGCCTAAAGAACTCTACCACTTGCTGACAACCGAAGATTACCGGGACGAACTGGATTGGGCGCAGGTTTACTTATTCTGGAGCGACGAACGCAACGTGCCGCCGGATCACCACGACAGCAATTACGGAATAGTACGCTATGCGCTGCTGGAATACGTCGCCATTCCGGAAGCCAACGTACACCGTATGCGTGGGGAGAACGCCCCGCTGGAGGCGGCGACTGAATATCACGACCAACTGGACAGGTTCTTCCAGCCTGCGCAAGCCGGGCTGCCCATCTTCGACCTGGTGCTACTGGGTATGGGCAGCGATGGTCACACGGCTTCACTGTTCCCCGACGACCCAACATTACAGGAAGCGCAACGCTGGGTGGTTGCCGTCGAGCACACCCGACCGCCGCCCCCGCTGGTGACGCGCCTGACCCTGACCCTGCCGGTGATCAACGCCGCCAGGAATGTGATTTTCCTGGTCACTGGCGAGAGCAAGGCCGAGGCCGTGCGGCGCATTTTTGACTCCGGAGAGCGGCTGCCGGCTGGGATGGTGCGACCTGAGCAGGGCAGGTTGGTGTGGATGTTGGATGAGGCCGCGGCGGCAGGCCTGCCTGCGGATTAGCGGGCGGATTCCCGGAATAAGTTTAGCTGATTCCCGTGTGGGACGTAATTACTCCATCTCCGAGAATTTGAGCAAGGTGAACACATCACCCGTATTCAGGATATAGGAGTCTCACAACGTTTTAGGGATTGTGATGGGACCGAGTTGGGTAAGTTGTACCGTCATTGTGTCGTTCAGATTTAACCCCATTTGTAAGACTGAAAATCAGTATATCAGCCTGTTACTTAGCAGGGTTATTTTATATTAACATGAGCTGATCGGGGGGAGGTTGGAATCCCTTACTCTGCTTTTCCAGCCAGCTGTGAAATTCTGAAACATGCGCAGGGAAGGGAGTAGGGAACGGGATGGCGCCTTTCTCGATTAATAAGCGGTTGCCTTCGGGTACATCAGGACCATCCACGACGAATACCGGCAGCCAGCCGCGCTTGAGCGCTTCGGTGGAGCCTCCCCAGGTGCCGCCCTTGTTCGCCGCGCTGGCGACGACCAGGGCGTAATCAGCCAGCGTATAGATCAGTTTATTGCGACCCATGGCGGCCCCGGCGCTGAATCCTGCGCTGGGGGAATAAGGTGTCAGTAAGGTCAGTTTGCCTTCCCTGAGCGCCGTGCGATAATCCTGTTTGCGGATGGCTTTCTCCAGGCTGTGCGCCAGGATACCCACCGAATATCCCCGTCCTTCGAGAGCCGATCTCATGGTAATTATATCCACCCCCCTGGCACCGCCGGAATACACCAGCATGCCGTTGAAGTCGCAAGCGCTGCCCACGAACTCGGCAATCTGGCTCCCGGTCTCGTCTACGTCGCGTGAGCCGACCACCGCCAGCCCAGGCTGACCCGGTAAATGCTGGTCTCCTGCGCCGAACAGCACACACGGGGCTGATTCCCTCAAACGCTGGCGGTATTTTATCGGATAATCCGGGTCCGCGCGTGTCCACACCCAAACCCCCCGCGACTCGAGCCGCTCCAGTTCAATGGCAATCGTTCCACCGCGTTCGAGTAAGCGAGCCAACCTGCCAGCGTAACCGGCTTCAAGGTTCAGGATTTCTGCTATCTCATTCGATGATAAACCTAATAAATCGCCGGGTCGCAGCGAAGCGGTGACGAGCTTACGCGCCAGTGGGTTCCACTGCTGCAAGGTCAGGGGAGCGGGATCCGGCTCCGAAGACAATCCAAGGTGGGAGCAGAGCATTAGAATGGCGGTAGAATCACCCGAAATTTGCATGGTCATGCTTTTTTTGCTCCGGAGCATTGGCAGTCCGAAGCAAGACAGGCTCAAATGGCATCTTGAGTTCATTCGCCAGGCGTTCAGCATAATCATACACCAGACGCGGCCGGCGGAGAGAAGGAATTGCCGTGATCCAGGGAGGTGATGGGTCAGGTCGCCAGGGCTGTTGGATCAGGTCCACAGCGGCTTGGACCAATTCATCCGCAAAATGTCCAATTTTATATTTGCCGTTGCGCACCCATGGACCACTGCCATGCTCTCTAAGAAGTTTGGTAGTAAGAAAATACACCAGGCTCTTGCCCCAACCCGTTCGCTATAGGGAAAGTGGTGACACACAAAACCACGCGCAAAATCCTGACACGCTGTGAACACAACGAGGGCGACTGCTATTTGCTAGCAGGCGAGGCCGAGAGCCACACGGGCGAACGCTACAAACGCTGCGAGCCGTGCCCGAAATGCAGCGGGGTTGATAGTAAGACGAAGGTAGTTGTTGTAATTTGGCTTGACCGCCTGCGACCATCACGGTAAAATCAGAGTCCCCCACGCGGGCGTCGCCAAGTGGTAAGGCATCAGCCTTCCAAGCTGACATTCACGGGTTCGAGTCCCGTCGCCCGCTCAGAAGTAGTTTTCAGTTTTCAGTTATTAGTTATCAGTGTGTAAATGATGGTCATATATAAAAAACTGATTACTGTGAACTGTTTACTGAAAACATATTCGGGCCCGTAGCTCAGTGGTAAGAGCGGACGGCTCATAACCGTTTGGTCGTAGGTTCGAATCCTACCGGGCCCATATTCAGCGCTGGGATGATGTTCATCCTGGCGCTTCGATGTTGTATGCCAGACAAACCACGCGCTGCCGTCTTGATAGACTGATCATCGTGACAGCCGTGATATTGATCTTGGGTAGCATTATTATTTCGTGTATTGCTGGAGATGATCTGCGCCGACAGCCTGCGGCTGATGGGGGGGTCGTCTTCCTCGAGATGGCTGCGATGCGACCCGCATTGCAAAAATCACACCAACCAACGTTGTATTGAACCTCTGAATCCTGAATATTGTAATTCTTTATAGATGTGTGAATTTTTCCAGAATGCTGCTCTTTCTGTGCGGGCGAAGGCTCCCGATCGTCATAATGTGCGTGTGAAAGTGAACGCGGTTCACATTTTGATAAAGATTCCGACAATGCTGTCTTTATACACGTCCATTAACCCCCGAACTCTAATTCTTGTTGTGCTGCTCCCGGTGCTGCTGCTTTTACTGGCCGCATGCTCGCAATCCGACCCAACCCTGGTCACGAAGGTTGTCCAGGTTTACGTGACTGCGACGCCTGTCCCATCGTCCACCCCGACAACCACACCTTCACCTACACTCGCTCCAACTGCCACACCCACCTCGACTGCAACACCTACGCTCACCCCGACAGCGCAAACGGCGATCCTGGTTGGGGACCCAAGGGGTGTGCGCCTGTCAGAGCCGGTTTCCCAGCAAGGCGCGCGCTGCGGGATGGTGGACGTGCTGGATTTCCCATTAAACCCACCCGATGCTGAAAACACTATGGGAGGGGGAGATTTCGGTGTGTATCGGGAACGCTACCAGGGCAATCACACCGGTGAAGACTGGGGGCTGAACCGGAGTCGAAATATGGACGCACCGGTATACAGCATCGGTCATGGGATGGTAACGTACGCACAGCCGCGCGGCTGGGGCCGCGACGGGGGCGTGGTGATCGTGCAGCATGTGCTCTCGGATTGGAGCAGAGTACTTTCCTTCTACGGGCATCTGGATCCGGACAGTGTCGACTTGCGTATGGGTGATTGTGTACAACGCGGCGATATGGTGGGCAAGATCGGCGACCGGCAGCATTTACACTTCGAGATCCGGGTACACATGCCCAAACAACCGGGACCGGGCTACTGGTCGGTCGATCCCAGCCTGGCGGGATGGAAGCCGCCTTCCAAATTCATCTTGGAGCAGCGGGTCCGAAATGCTCCAGGAGTAGATTGGATGGGGGATACCGAAGTCCAATCACGACGCGGCCTGGGAATGTTGGATGACGGCGCGTTTGTGGGGATCGAAGATGATGAGCTTGTGGGGCTAAACCCGGTCGATGGGGAATTGCACTGGCGATTTCCATTATCTAGTAATGTCTCCGACGGTGCGATAGATATAAACGGTGAACTGGTTTATCTGGCAAATCGTGCGGCTGTGCTGGAGGCGTATCGACTGGCAGGTGATGGTAGTGATACCAGTTCAATTAATTCGGGGGACCCGCTGGAGCCCCAGTGGCGCATCGATTTCGGGGGTCGTGGTCCTGTGAAGCTGATACCGCTGATTGGAGGTGGTGTACTCCTTTCAATGGACGGCGAAATGTACGCGGTATCGAGGCAGGGTGAGCTGCTGTGGGAGTTGGAGGCTGTGCGGCTGGTTTCAGACTGGGCGATGGATAATGAACGTCTGATCTTTACCAATGCGGGCGAAGAGCCGGCGCTGTGGATGGTCGAAGACGGGGCGCTGACTGAACTGGCGACCGGTGTTAATGGGCGACCGGTGGTTGCGGGTGAGCGTGTCTACCTATACGACCAGGAAGGGGTGTATCGAGTGAATATGGCTGCACGGTCTTTAGAACTGCTGTACCCGCTGGCGGAAGCCTATCGCGGACAGGGAGAAGCCGTGGCTTTGCCGGAAGGGGGATTACTCCTGGTGCACAGAGACGTGTATGACCGGCGCCTGGTGGTTTTCAATGCGGATGGTTCTCTGCGGTGGCAGCGTTCGTTCGCCGATGTCCGGCGCGCGGAGGTGCACTTATTGCCGCACGCAGAGCAAACTTACGTAGTAATGGTGGAAGACGGAGCGCATCACAACACTTTGTCTGTGATGCAGGTTGACCTGGAGAGCGGCGAGCTCAGGCGCGTTTTCGAAGGCGGCACGCGCGGTTCGGTGCTGAGGAACAGTTGGGTGCAGGCTGCCGGGGAGCACCATCTATTGATCAATATGGGGGGTGTGCTTTTGGCCCTGGACCCGGTAAAGGCGCTGGATATCATATCCGCCGGTCAGTGACCTTTCGTTTTCTCTGGCCCCTCAAAGACGATCGTATTGGTCCACAGATAAACTCCGAGATAGAGTAGTAAAATGTAAGAAAACCTGCACAATCAACTCAGATCAAATCTTAATTTTTGATGAACGGAAACTTTTGGAGGTTTTTTTGCGTCTATAATCTGGCGGTTTGCGCGTTGTTTCTTGCCAGTGTCTATACACTGGCTTGGAAATGACGCCTGCTGCTAAAATTCTGTGGAAGAAGGATATTTCATATCAACAGGAGGTAGAAATGTCACAAGAAGTCCCCCAAGAGAATGGACAAGAAGATATAAATGAAGGTGGGCAGGGCCCCAGCCGGGGTCTGATTATCGGAGTAATTGTTGCAGCTGTGATTGTCATCCTGCTGCTGGTTTTGGCTCTCTCTGGCGTGTTTTCAGGCGCAGATGAGGAAGTACCACCGACGGATACGGCTGAACCGATCGAATCTTATATAACGATCCTTGAACCGGCTGCGGGAACGGCGCTGGATATTGCCAACCCGATCACCGTCAAGGGCAGCGGTGCGGGTTTATTCGAAGGCAACGTGGTTGTTCAGGCGTTGGACGAGCATGGCAGCGTGCTGGCGGAGGGGGCGACCACCATCGATTCGCCGGAAGCGGGCATGGGTGGTGAAGGTCCGTGGCAGATCGCTTTGAGCGTGCAGGTCGAAGCGGGTACACTGGGGANGATCCGGGCTTATTCACCCTCCCCGGCGGACGGCAGCATCGTGGCTGAAGACAGCGTGGGGGTGAAATATGGTGAGGCACCGGAAGTGGAGTCATTCATCAAGATCGGCGAACCGGCTGACGGGTCGCTGGTGGATAGTTCCGCACCGGTCATTGTCAAGGGTGAGGCCGGCGGGCTGCATGAGGGCAGCCTGGTTGTGCAGATGCTCGACGAGCAGGACAACGTGCTGGCGGAAGAGACAACTTCAATTAATGCCCCGGATGCCGGTACAGGAGCAGCGGGTCCGTGGCAGGTTGAGTTGAATGTCGATGTGGAACCGGGTACGGCTGGAAAGATCAGGGCATTTTCGACATCACCGGATGATGATTCGGTCACGGCGCAGGACAGCGTGCAGGTCAAGATGGGTGAAACCCCGCAGGTTAAGGCCTACATCAAGATCGAAGAACCTGTCGATGGCGCAGTTCTCGATATCAGCAAACCTGTTATAGTGCGTGGAATGGGCGCGGGGTTGTTCGAGGGCAACGTGGTGCTGCAGGCGCTCGACGAGGCCGGGGCAGTGCTGGTTGAGCAGGCGACGATTATCGATCATCCGGAGGCGGGTATCGGTGGTGAAGGACCGTGGCAGGTTGAACTGACCATCAATACAGCGCCGGGTACCCCTGGCACGATCAAGGCATTTTCGCCTTCCCCAGTGGACGGCAGTATGATGGCCGAGGACAGCGTCTCCGTCACTTACAGTGAAGAGGAAATTCCTGAAGAGGGCGTAAAGCTGGAAGAGCACCTGTGGCTGCTGATGACTTACAATGGAAAACAGGTGCTGGATGGGACCATGATTACGGCTGAGTTCGAGGATGACCAGGTGGCCGGAGCGGCGGGCTGCAACAACTACTTTGCCGCTTACGAGACCAGCAACGGCAGCCTCACCATTGGGCCAGCCGGTTCCACGATGAAGTTCTGCGAATCTCCTGAAGATGTAATGGAACAGGAGTATGAGTACTTGAGCGCCCTGCAGCAGTCGGCTGCGTACAAATTCGAGGACGGAGTGCTGGAAATCTCCGACGCGGCTGGCGAAGTGATCCTGGTTTACGAAGCGGCGGTGGTGGGTAACGTGGTGGCGGCGGAAGATTCCGTGCTGCCGGAGGGCGCCACGGCTCAGGTCACGCTCTCTGACGTCTCTTTGCAGGATGTCGCGGCAAAGGTGATCGGTGAGCGTGTGATCGAAAATCCAGGGCAGTTCCCGTTCCCATATGTCGTCACATACAATGCGGAAGACATCGATCAAAAGAACACCTATGCTGTGGGCGTACGCATCACGGACAGCGATGGAAACCTGATCTACATCAGCACCTCGGCTTATAACGTGATCACCCACGGTAACCCGTCACAGGTGGACGTGATGGTTGAGCCGGTGTAGTATTGGATTTTACAAGATAAAATAAACGCTCCCGGAGGCATACCGCAACTGGTCCAGGCTGTTCACGAGGATCAGGGTGAGGAAACGCCTCCGGGTGAGCTTGATTTACCAATCTATCGTATCAGAAGGTGAGGTGATTTATGAGCGTCAAATCTCCGGACGGACCAATCCTGCGTTTATTTCCCCAGCCAGCACAAGAGCTGCCCCTCGAGGGGGCTTACCTGGCGCACGATTTACGAGCGTACGCAGGCAGGAGCGGTAAACCGTACGTATATTCCAATTTTGTAGCCAGTGTTGATGGGCGAATTGCTGTCCCGCGCCAGGATGGCGGTGGGCTGGTAGTGCCGAAGATGATCGCCAATGAACGCGACTGGAGGCTCTTCCAGGAGCTGGCTGCGCAAGCGGATATCATCATCAGCAGCGGACGTTACCTGCGCGAATGGGCTGAAGGGCGCGCCCAGGAAATCCTGCAGGTGGACGATCCTCATTATGCTGACCTGCGCGATTGGAGGCAGAGTCACGACCTGCGACCTCAACCGGATATCGCCATCATCAGTGGAAGTTTGCGTTTCCCCATTCCAGAAGTGCTGACCGCGGGTGGCAGGAAATTTGTGGTCTTTACTATTGAGGGGCATGCGACGGAGCGGGTTGAGGAGATTCGCGCTAAAGGGGGAGAAGTATTTGTGGCCGGGAAAGAGGGCGTGAGCGGCGCTTTGATGGTCGATAAAATGTCCGAGCTGGGATACCAGACGGTTTACTCTTCTGCTGGCCCGAAAATCAATCACCTGCTGCTGGCTGGAGGCGTGCTGGACCGCTTGTATTTGACGTATGCCAACCGTCTGTTGGGCGGTAGCACCTACGCCAGCATCCTGGAGGGGGAGCTGCTTGATCCTCCCACTGACTTGAAAATTAACAGCATCTATTATGATCCCGCAGGTGTGGATGGATTGGGTCAACTTTTCGTGGTTTATGACCGGGTGCGGCAGCCTGGGTAAGCTATGGGGTACAGCACCGAATAATTGGAAAAGACAGCACCATAAACTTTATGAGGGGTAGTTCCACTATATGTTTGTTAGTCGCGGGGAGCACCATAAAAAGTAGTTTTGTTTTCCAAACCCTGGCAAGGTTACTGTGGGACATATGATGTTTAAACAGCGCAGCACAGATTTACCCATCATGGGTGGATATTCTTAGATAGGTTCTTCGCTTTTTAGGGGATAAATTTCAGTAAAATAGCCTGAAGTTTGGTTTTAGGGTGTACTCTAGAAAGAGGGGCGCATGTCTAATCGATTCCCTTGACAAGGGAGAAAAAGGGGCGTATAGTATAGATACTTTATTCATTGAACAAAGAAAGATTATGCCCAAGCACCCACGCGGTAACCGCAAACTCATCCAGGCCATCAATCGCTCAGCGGTTCTGAACACCATCAAAACCTATGGGCCGATATCTCGCACCGATATTGCTAAGCGCACCGGGCTCAGCGCGGCTACGGTTTCAGGTATTACGGGTGGTTTTATCGAAAATGGTCTGATCTTGGAAAAAGAGACCGGTGACTCGCGTGGCGGACGAAGGCCTATCCTGCTGGTGCTAAATTCCAGCGGAGGGTACGTAATCGGGTTGAAGCTCACAGAACAGAACGTAATCGGGGCACTAACTGATTTGGAAGCGACGGTGATAGGCAAGCATACTGAGGCGCTGGACGATCATTCGATCGAGGTGGCTGTTGAGACGATGACAAAGGTAGTTAATCGTTTGCTCGCTGGTGGAAAGATCGTTGACGAGCAATTCCTGGGTGTTGGGGTTGGCCTGGCGGGTATCATCGATGCCAGGGGTGGTGTGCTGCGTTATTCACCGATTTTCGGCTGGCATGACGTTCCTTTAGCCGATTTGCTTCACGACCGGTTGCAGGTCCCTGTATATATTGATAATGATGTCAACACGCTCACTATCACGGAGCAGTGGTTTGGCAAGGGGCAGGGAGTAGATAATTTCTTGACCATTACCGTTGGGCGAGGCGTGGGTTTGGGCGTGGTGGTTAATGGCCAGATATATCATGGGGGGATGGGGGGAGCGGGCGAATTTGGTCATACCGTGATAGAGCCTGATGGTACTCTTTGTGGTTGTGGGAACCGGGGTTGCCTGGAGACTTTCGTCTCCGACCCGGCCTTGCTGCGCATGGCGATGGAAGCTTACAGGAGAGGAGAATTTTCGTACGAAGTATCATCGATGGATGAATTATTGGGGCTTGCAGAGGGTGGTGATCCAGGAGCCAGGAACGTGTTCGCCAGAGCAGGAGAGGTGCTCGGGCGAGGTGTAGCTAATTTAATTAATGTGTTGTCCCCTGAGCTGATCATTATTAGTGGAGAGGGGGTGCGAGCGGGCGATTTGCTCTTTGAGCCCATGCGCACTTCAATCGCTGAACACGTTATGTCGGATCTGGCTGAGGACACGCAAATTCAGATCGATATATGGGATGACGATGCCTGGGCGCGTGGTGCTGCCGGTTTGGTATTGCGAAGGTTGTTTGTGTCGCCCATCAGCAGTGAACAGCTTGAAATTGTAGTTTAGTTTTTTTACCTGGAGTTAATTCACTCACCAAAAAAAGTTCCATATTTATTGAGGAGGTGCATTGGAGAGAAAGTCAGATTTGAAATAACCTATCGGAAAGGACGAATCCCGCAAGTGGGTTTGTCATAAATCAATCACCGGAGGATAATGATGAAAACGAGAAGTAAATTATTTTTAGTATTCTTAACCGTTGTGCTGGCCTTTGCTATGCTTTTGGCCGCATGTGGGGGGGATGAGACAGCAACTCCAGAAGAACCGGCGGCCGAGGAACCGGCTGTTGAAGAACCTGCCGCCGCAGAACCAGTCTCGATCACCTACTGGCACACGATGAGCGATCCTGAGACGGAACAGCTGGAGAACGTAGTGGCTGCATTTGAGGCCGCCAACCCGGGTATCACAGTGGAGACGACACGTTTCGCTTACGATGACTTCAAGCCGGCGCTGCTGACGGGATTAGCGGGCGACGAGGCTCCGGACACGGCGCGCATGGACATTGCCTGGGTGTCGGAGTTTGCCGACCTGGAGGCGTTGATGCAGTTGGACGGGGTGATGCCGGGCTTCGATGAGATCGCGGCTGGTACGTTCCCCGGACCGCTTTCGACCAACTACTGGCAGGGGCACTACTACGGGCTGCCGCAGAACACGAACACGCAGGTGCTGCTGTGGAACGCGGAGGACTACGATGCGGCTGGATTGAGCGAGCCGCCGGCGACGATGGAAGAGTTTGCGGAAGCTGCCTGTGCGTTGACCAGTGGGGAGGAGCAGTACGGCTATGCGTTAGGTGGTACGTACTTCTGGGCGCCGGCGCCGGTGTTCTATGCGATGGGCGGACAGATCGTGGATGATGAGATCACCACGGCGAGCGGCTACATCAACGGAGCCGAGAGCGTGGCGGCGTTCACACTGCTGACGGACCTGTACAACGATGGCTGTATCTCGCCGAACCTGCTGGGAGGTGGGATCGGCACGGCGGATGGACACGCGACGGGGTTTTACGCCAACATCATCGACGGTCCGTGGATGGTGGACATCTACAAGGGCAACTATCCAGATTTCGAGGTAAACTTTGCCTTGATCCCGACCGGGCCGGACGGCACGACCAGTTCGGTGGTTGGTGGGGAGGACGTGGTGATCTTCGATGGCTCGGAGCAGGCGGAGGCGGCGATGAAGTGGGCCGCGTACCTGCTGGGCGAAGAGTCGCAGCTGATGATGGCCGAGGTGGGAGTGATCCCGACACTGAAGAGCGTGATCGGTGACGAGAGCCTGCCGGAGTACTTCGGCGTCTTCCTGGAGCAGCTGCAGACGGCGCAGGCGCGGGTTCCGCACCCGGCGTGGTCGGACATGGACAACGCCATCAATAACGCCTTCCAGCGTATGCTGCGTGGCGAGCAGACACCGCAAGAAGCGCTTGACCAGGCTGCAGGGGAGATCGATGCACTGTTAGCCGGTGAAGCGCCACCCGAACCTGAACCCGAGCCTGAAGCAGAACCAGTCTCGATCACCTACTGGCACACGATGAGCGATCCTGAGACGGAACAGCTGGAGAACGTAGTGGCTGCATTTGAGG
>JGI24024J18818_10000873_pt1 | contig 12036 bp, 12 predicted proteins | sample Cruoilmetagenom2_FD_18818 | JGI IMG/M metagenome (IMG submission 18818) | reverse complement strand
AAGAGGCAAAAACCGGACCCAATGGATTGTTTATCCGGGCCTTCAAACCACCGACGGAAAGGAAAAAAGCGTAAACTTGCGCCTTTCTCGAAACATGGAAAATGCCCTGGCATCTCACAAAAAAGGTGTTGCCGCCCTTTTCGCCTTTCATCTTTCAAAGGACTTGAGTTTTTTAAAAAAAACCCTGGCACTCCCAAAGAATATGCGTAAAAAGGCCGATTATTTCGGCGGAGCGAAACGCTTTGAAGAACGGATGTATCAACGTATGATCCACCGGCTGTTCCGTGGGAACATCAGATCCAAAGCGGCCTTTTACGCCCATGCCGAATCTGTAGCGCCGATCATGCTGTCCAAAGGTCGGGAATTTGCAAATCTAAGCGTCTCTGTTCTCGAGGCGTATCACGAAACCAGAACCGTTTTCTACAACCTTGAAACCGCCCACAGAGCCAACCGCGGGGTCCTGGAATTTTTAGAGGGCCAAAGAGCGGAACTGTCCAGGCTGGTGCCGGATACGTTTATGGATCTTTACGATACGGACCGGCTGATTCACCTGCCCAGATACATAAAGGCTGCTGCAATACGGGCCGAGAGGGCATTGGTCAATTTCGAAAAGGACCAGACAAAGGCCCAAGAAATTGAAATTTTTTCCCGCAGCCTCAACACGCTGTTACAAGAACTCTCGCCGGCCGTATCAGAAAGAAAAAAAGCAGCCATCGAGGCATATTTCTGGCTGATTGAAGAATATAAAGTCTCTGTTTTTGCCCAGGAGCTTAAAACACCTGTGCGGGTTTCCAAAAAACGCCTTGAAGAGACGTTAAGGGAGATCAAAAGGATGGCATAAAGTGTCGCTCCCTTTATCTATACAAGTCTGGTGTGGGCCCTGATTTTCGGTTTTTTATTTTTTGACTATGTACCAGATATGTGTATGATTATCGGTTCAGGGGCTATCATGACCGGGGGTCTCATGGTATATCATCATGAAGCCCAAACGCCGGGTGAACCGCAGCTACCAGCAAGTCGGTCTGAATCGATCAAATATCTCAGATTGACCTTAGGAGTGCCGGCCAATGGAGTGGTAAATCTACCCGGAATAAAACATGAATGGGCAAGGATTTCACGAGGGAGAAAAATAAATCATGAAAAAGATTCTGATGTGTGTTCCAAACATTAGCGAAGGAAAAGATCTCGATGCGGTAGAGTCGGTGGTTGATGAAGTTCGCCAGATATCAGGAGTGACCCTTCTGGACTACTCATGGGATCAAAACCACAACCGATCGGTCCTGACCTACTTGGGGGATCCTCAGTCCGTCATTGAAGCAACCAAGAACATGGCGGCAAAGGCTCTGGAACTAATCGACATGCGCAATCACCAAGGCTCTCATCCTCGCATCGGGGCTGTGGACGTAGTGCCCTTTGTCCCGGTGAGGAACATGAACATCGACGAGACTGTGGCCATAGCCCACCAAGTGGGACGCTATTTAGGCGAACAGGGAGTACATGTGTACTACTATGCCCAGGCCAGTGACAAGCCGGAAAGGACCACCCCCTCCTCGGTGCGCAAGGGCCAGTACGAAGGTCTCAAGGATCGGCTAAAAGACCCGACATGGTATCCGGACAAGGGCCCGACCGAATTTAATCCACGGGCGGGGGCCACCGCCTTAGGCGTGCGCATGCCCCTTATCGCTTTCAACGTGAATTTGCACACCACAGATGTGTCCATCGCAGAGCAAATCGCCAAAGCTGTGCGCCGAATCAGCGGCGGTTACCAATTCGTCCGGGCAATGGGCCTGTCGTTGGAAGGTCAGGATCTGGCACAGGTGTCTATGGATCTGGACAACTATATAAAAACTCCCATACACAGAGTCTTGGAGACTGTGCGATGTGAAGCGGCCCGTTACGGAGTCAGCGTAGCCGGATGTGAGTTCATAGGACCGGTGCCTCTGGCCGCTTTGGAAGAATGTATCCGGTTTTACGTGCAGGCTCATACTTTCTCCGTGGACCAGGTCATCGAAAACAGCCTGCTGAGTCTGATAGATTGATTTTAGTTGCACTCATTACCGGAAAAAGACCCCGAGCCCACTATTTTGTTTAATGTTTCGATTTGGAAATGGATGAAAAACCCTCACTTTTGACAATGGTATTAAACTGTAACCCTGCCTGTTGAAAAAGGAAAGAGGATATAATGACCACCCACAATAATAGGCCCTTAACCAAGCGCATAGAAGAAAGATCAGAGGAACTTACACCGTTAGGTCGACAAATGGTTGACTACCTTATGCGCAATCCTAATGATCTATTACGCCTGGCCAAGCTGGTTCGGTTGCAGGACAGAGATTTAATTGTCATAGCGGACAGTCGGAACTGCCCGCTGTTCCAGTTTACAGACCATTACCTGTCCGTCCCCATGCCAACACTTCCCTATTGTCGGAAGCCCCAGCGCTTTATCCTGCGTGGCGGACTGGGATGAACCTGCTTCGCAGGAACTGGCGATCGTCTCTGCAGGATTAGCCAAGGGGAAATGGCCCAAAAATTCCACGACTGTGCCAAGCGATGCCTGAACGAACCGGAGATCGGAGAGCTTTACAAACGGCTCATAAATCTGGCTCATAAATCTGGAGCAGGAGAAGATGGCTTGAGGATTCAAGGGTTCCCCGATGAGTTGTATCAATCTCTGTTAAGGCATGCTTCATAATATATCAACTCGAACGGTCTTCTGTCCTTTGTTGATTCGACCTGGCCCTTATTGTGCTGCTTTCACCCGGTTAAATGCGTTATATTCCTCACTATCGGGTCCCGGTGAAACAAAAGAAAATACATGGTTTAACTGGATAAAATTTGAAATATAATATTTCCGTTTTTAAAACCGGCTTGAGAGAGAGATGAAGTAATTTGCCTCATCGATCCGTCCCCGTTTGCGGCACCCGGCTGCGTAGATATTGCATTTCTCCTTTAGGGTTTTAACCGCCGCCGCATATTGACCCTTTGAGAGAAACCCGCTTTCCATAATCTTTTTTATGGCCTTGATCCGAAATCTGTCGAGTCCGAAGGATGCGGAAAGCTGATCCTCATGCCCGCCCCGCTTTATAATGAGCGGTGTATCGATGTGGTATACCGGAAACCGGCAGCTTATTCTGAGCCATAGATCATAGTCTTCACAGGCCGGGAGCGCTTCATCAAAGTTCCCGACGATCTCCAACAGGCTGCGCCGGATCATCACTGCCGAAGGGCTGACCAGGCACAGGGCCAGAGATGGTTCAAAAATCATTCCAGAAGGTTTTTTGTGTCGTTTTTTAGGATTGACCCGGACACCGCTTCTGATCCAGACCTCTTCAGTCTGACATATCAAAGCATCCGGAGTTGTATTGAAAAACTCAACCTGCCTCGATAGTTTTTGCGGCAGCCAGAGGTCGTCGGAGTCGAGGAACGCGATAAACCGCCCGGATGCTTCGGAAATCCCCCGGTTTCGTGCGGCGCTCACCCCTTTGTTCTCCTGCCGGAAAACTTTGATGGCCCCACGGTATGCGTCTAAAACTTGTGGGGTATTATCTGTGGATCCGTCATCGACGACAATTAACTCAAAATCTCTATAATCCTGTGCCAGGACTGAATCGACGGCCTCTCCGATTGTCCAGCCGCGGTTATACGTCGGGATGATGACACTCACCTGGGTTTTTGCTTCCATCCTGTTCATCTTTTACCTCTGAAACCGTTGTAAATAACCCATTCAAATTATGCAACACCTCAATATGGATGATTCCTATTTTTTTTGGATCATCTCCAAAAGAATGGGGGATCCAAAAAGGGTTCAAGAGTTCGAGGATTCGAGGATTCGAGGATTCGAGGATTTCAAAATTTTTCATTTATTTTCATTTATTTTCATTCACTTGAAAGGTTCCAAAAACAATGATTCAGTCCATTTTTGCATTTAAAGCTTGACTTATTTTAATTTTTCGCTATTAATTTAGGATGCATTCATCAGACATCTAACCGAAATCCCCAAACAAGCCGAAATTACATGCGCGATCGTTAAATAATAATATTTAAGGAAACCTCGATTTGCACTGTATCAGATTGAAAAGAAAGGAGGCGAGATCTAACTAAATAAGAACTCAGGAATTTTTTATTAAACCATAACCGCTCTATGGACAAAGGAGGTTCAAATGAAAAAAGCTTTAATTATAGGCATTGCGATTGTCTTTGGATTCGCTCTTTTTATGGGAGGAACACCGACAACCGCTCAGGCTAAAACCACTTTTATTACCGTTGGAACCGGCGGCATTACCGGCGTTTACTACCCCACCGGTGGCGCCATTTGCAAGATTGTTAACAAGAAGCGCAAAGACTACGGAATTCGCTGCACCGTAGAATCCACAGGCGGATCGGTATTCAATGTCAATGCCATCATGTCCGGCGACCTGGAATTCGGCGTTGTTCAATCCGACAGACAATTCCAGGCTATTAACGGTTCAGAGAAATCCGAGTGGGCGGGCAAGCCCCAAAAGGATCTCCGTGCGGTTTTCAGCATCCATCCGGAATCCATCACCCTTGTGGCAGCGGTTGATGCAGGTATAAAAAGCATTGCGGATCTTAAAGGGAAAAAAGTAAACATCGGCAATCCCGGCTCCGGTCAGCGTCAGAACTCCATTGATGCACTTGAAGCAGTGGGAATCGATTATAAAAAAGACTTGACGGCAGAAGGAATCAAGGCTTCAGAATCCGCCAGCCTCCTTCAGGACGGCAGGATCGATGCTTTCTTTTATACGGTGGGACATCCCAACGGATCCATAAAGGAAGCGACATCCGGGAAAAGAAAGGTGCGCTTTGCTTCCATCACCGATGTTGACAAACTGCTGGCAAAATACCCTTACTATGCCCCGGCTGTGATACCGATTTCGTTTTACCCAAATGCTGAAAACAAAGAAGATGTTAAAACATTCGGCGTCAAGGCAACCTTTGTCACATCGGCAAAAGTACCGGATAATGTGGTGTACGCAATTACCAAAGAGGTTTTTGAAAATTTCGAGGATTTTAAAAAGCTGCATCCGGCATATCAGGTCCTGACCAAAAAAGGTATGCTGGAAGGTCTGTCTGCCCCCATTCACCCGGGTGCCATGAAATATTACAAGGAAGCCGGGCTGAAATAGCATACAATAGACCAGAGAATTATCGGGCGGCGGAGCTACTCCTCATGGATACAAGCCCGCCGCTTTTTATTTTTAAGACCGATGGTATTGCCTTGACCCGCCGATGCCGCGTCGTTTCAAATCTATCCGGCATCCTGAAATAAAACGGTCGGCTTGGAATTTCTTCCGGGAGTTTTGCATATTTTCAACACCGTCATACCATACTGAAAGATTAGGTGACAGCCATGAGCGAAAACGAAACCCGCGATCCGGATAGCACTCTGGAGGAGGAGGATGGTCTTGAACTTGCCAGAAAGATGGCCGAAGAAGAAGAAGGAATCGGAAGACTTCCCAAAGGGCCTTCTAAACACGTCATTCCCACCATTGCGGTGGCTTGGAGTTTTTTTCAACTCTCCATCGCCAGCTGGGTTATCTTAGATTCTACATTTATCCGTGCCATCCATCTCGGTTTTGCCCTGCTGATTGTTTTTCTGAACTATCCCCTTTTTAAAAAACCACGTTTCGGCCTTAAATTCCTCTCCACCACCGACAGGATTCCAATATTCGACTACATTTTAGCAATCGTGGCTGCTTTTACTGCACTTTACATCGCCATAGATTATGCGGGACTTACCACACGCTACGGCGCGCCTATAACACGGGATATTGTGGTCGGACTCGCCCTTACCGTGCTTTTACTTGAAGCGGCACGACGGGTGATCGGCCCTGCCCTTCCGGTTATTGCACTACTGTTTTGCGGCTATGCATTCTTTGGCCCGTATATGCCGGATGTCATTTCGTTTAAAGGGGTCTCCATGAACCGATTCGTCGGACAGATGACCATGTCCACGGAAGGGATTTACGGAATCCCTTTGGACGTCTCGGCAACCATTGTTTTTCTGTTCGTCCTTTTCGGGGCCATGCTTGACAAGGCAGGTGCGGGACATTATTTCATCCAGCTGGCGTTGAGNCTTTTAGGCGGGTTTAAAGGCGGACCGGCCAAAGCCGCTATTGTGGGCAGCGGACTCACCGGAATGGTATCCGGATCGAGCATTGCAAATATCGTCACAACCGGAACGTTCACCATCCCCATGATGAAAAAAGTGGGCTACCCGGCAACCAAGGCAGCGGCTGTTGAAGTTGCAGCAAGTACAGACGGTCAGTTGGCGCCTCCGATCATGGGAGCAGCGGCCTTCATTATTGCCGAATATGTTAATGTCCCTTATATACAGGTGGTCAAAGCCGCCGCCGTACCGGCCTTTGCCTCCTATGCCGCTTTGTTTTATATTGTCCATATCGAAGCATCCAAGCTTGGATTAAAAGGTATGCCCCGTGCTGAACTCCCTGTTTTTTTTAAAACACTCATCGCCGGAGCCCATTTCCTAATACCCATTGGCATGCTCCTGTATGAGCTTATTATTGCACGGCACTCACCGGAACTCGCCGCCTTCCGTGCAATATGGGTCATGGCACTTCTAATGCTGTTCCAGGGTCCTGTAAAGGCACACCTGAACAAAGAACCCATCGGTCCTGCGTTCAAGCAAAGTATTATCGACATATTCTCCTCTCTAGCCAGCGGCGCCCGAAACATGGTCGCCGTCGCCCTTGCCACCGCCGCCGCAGGAATTATCGTGGGCGTTGTGGCACTGGGGCTCGGCGGACTCATCACCGAAGTCATCGAGGTANTCTCCNGGGGAAACATCTACCTGATGCTGGTAATCACCGCTTTTGCAAGCCTTGTCATCGGCATGGGGCTCCCAACCACCGCTACATATATTGTCATGGCTTCTTTGACAGCGCCGGCTATCGTTACCATTGCAGGCAACCAGGANTGGNTTGTTCCNNTGATGTCTGCCCACCTGTTCTGTTTCTANTTNGGAATTCTTGCGGATGACACCCCGCCCGTGGGTCTGGCCGCTTATGCCGCCGCCGCCATTGCCAAGTCGCCGCCGATTGCCACCGGCATACAGGGGTTTATGTATGATATCCGAACCGCTATTTTGCCGTTTATGTTTATTTTTAACAGCGATCTCATTCTTCACAATATCACCAGCTGGCCCCAGGGGATTCTTATTTTTCTCATGGCATGTGTGGGTAACTTTGCATTTGCATCAGCAACTCAGAACTGGTTTGTGGCAAAGAACAAAATGTGGGAAATACCTTTTTTTCTATCTGTAACCGTGATATTAATGCGCCCGGATTTAATCTCTAAATTGATCGGTATACCACATGGACAACGTTACTGGGTATACCCCATCGGGCTTGTTATTTTTGGGTTGCTTTACTTGATGCAAAGACCGCGTATTCCCAAAGCAGAACCAGCCCCTGCATCATGATATGACGGAGTTCAAACAGCAGTCTATTTATCAGGATTTTATCCCTAAAAAGGGAGGTAACGTTAGGGAAACAAAGGAAATAATCATGGATGACATTAAAAATATACTGGTTGCACTCGCCTTTTCGGAAGATTCTGAGGGCATATATAATTATGCCGCAAACATCGCACAAACCTTTAATGCTGAACTGGTTGTCGCAAACATCATTAACTCCCGGGATATTTCAGCGATAGGGATGGTTGCGTCCATGGGATATAAAGTCGACGCTGAACATTACGTTAAAGGGGTTAAGACGGAACGGGAAAAAATGTTGGATCGGTTCCTGGCCAATTCTTCCTTTGACCGTAAAAAAATCCGCACCATATTCAAAGTCGGCAACCCGATAGATGAACTATTGAAACTCATTGTCAAAGAAAATATCGATATGATCGTTATGGGGGTCAAGGGACGTAGCGATCTGGAACATGTCTTTATCGGGTCGGTAGCTGAAAAGCTTTTCCGTCGATCCCCGGTGCCGGTCATCTCTTTTCGTGACGAAAAGAGCGCTGAACGACTCAGAAAAAAAATAAAACTCACGTAACCTGTCACGAAATCGCTTTCTGGAAGGAGGGCCAAAAATGACCGGAATTAAGACAAAAATTATATTCATAATGGCCGTTTGGGCATTTTTCTTGAGTGCACCGGTTTTGGCGGATGATCGTTTTACGGATAACGGTGACAGCACGGTTACGGATCATCAACTGGGGGTGATGTGGGCCAAAGCCGACAACCAGGGAAATATTAATTGGAATGATGCAAATCAATGGGTAAAATTTACCTTCTCCTACACCATTGAAAAACAGTACGACAATTGGCGACTTCCCACTCTGGCGGAGCTAAAAAGCCTCTATGTACCAGATAAAGCTTATAAGGGATATGAAACGGATTGTGGGCAGCGGATCAAGGCAGTTCCCGAAATAAAGTTGAGCTGCGGCTGGGTCTGGACATCTGAAAGATCAGCAATTCAGGCAGCTATTTTCAATTTCAACCGCGGGTACCATTACATGGCCCGAATTGGGCATTATAAATCTTACCGCGCGTTACCCGTACGCGACCTGGAATAGAAGTAGCTTTAAACTTCAATTACACCCACACACCATCCACCCCTGCGCCGCATTGGGGGCACATTCCGCTGGTTATCCTATTTTTTTGGACATAAAACCCCCACCGATCGATAAGAATTTCGCCGCACTGGGAACAGAATGTCTTTTCCCCGCGCTCTCCGGGAACATTACCGGTGTAAACATATTTCAAGCCGGCCGTTATGCCGATTTTACGGGCCATATCCAGGGTCTTCACCGGCGTCGGAGGGCGATCCGTCAACCGGTATGTGGGATGAAACCGGCTAATATGCCACGGGGTGTCGACGCCCAGAGAATCCGATATAAACGCCGCCAGCGCTTCGAGTTCTTTTCTATCGTCGTTCAACCCCGGAATCAGCAATGTGGTGACCTCTACGAAAATACCCAGGGACTTCATCCGTTTTAATGTCTCTTTGACCGGCGCCAGACGGGCTTGGCAGTATGTCTTGTAGAAATCTTCGGCAAAGGCCTTTAAATCGACATTGGCCGCATCCAGGTAGGGGCTGATCATCTCAAGTGCTTCTTCGGTCATGTATCCGTTGGTGACGAACACATTCTGAATTCCCTCTTCATGGGCGAGCTTTGCCGTATCATATGCAAATTCAAAATAGACGGTGGGTTCGGTGTAGGTATAGGCGATTGTTTTGCAATTTCCCTTTACGGCTTCATGGACAACATCCGTGGGGGTGGAGACATCGCCGACGATCATCCCCTTGCGATCCGACGGCATCTGGGCAATGTCTGCGTTCTGACAAAAACGGCACTTGAAGTTGCATCCCACCGTAGCGATGGAATAAGAAAGACTCCCCGGCAGAAAATGATACAGCGGTTTTTTTTCGATGGGATCGATATGACGGGCAATGACCCTGCCGTACACCCGGGTTTCCAAAGTGCCCCCGCTGTTCTCCCGAACACCGCATATGCCCCGGAGCCCGTTTTTTATGACACAACGGTGATTGCAGAGATTGCATCTGACCTTGTTCTCCTCCAGCGGCTCATATAAATAAGCTTCCATAATCCGGACTCCTGACCCGAAGTAAAAGTTGAACCTTAAATCTCTTATCCCGCTAAGGCTTCGGTGGTCGATTTGGGTTTATATGGCACGGTGAGAGGTCTGGTTTTAAAGTGTGGAACAAGGGTGACCACCATACCGATAAAAGCCCCGAAGGGGTATTTTTTCAGCAGCCATGATTGTTCTATTTCATCGGCGGTCCGACCTGAAGATGTCGAAAACTGACCGACGGTTCTCCAGGAAATGGGCACATCCCCCAGCAAGGAGCGAATGATCTCTTTGAGTTCCCAGATGCTGAAAAAACAGGCGTGATTGTATATGGTCGGCGTAAATACGCCTTTGATTCGGCGGTGGACCCCTTTGAGGGCATATCGGTTGAGAACGCCCAGAAATATTTTATCTTTGGCGACCCTGCTCGCCTCTTCAATGGCCTTTCTGGAATCTTCGACAAATTCAAGGGTGTTAATCAAGCAGGCATAGTTAAAGGCATTGTCTTCAAAGGGAAGATCTTCTGCAAAACCTCGATAGAGTTCAGCACGGTCCCCCAGATTTTTGAGGGCAATATCAAGCATATAAGGTGATGGATCGAGACCTGTAACATGGAGGCCCTGTTCATGGAAGGTCGACAGTCCGGTACCGGTACCGCAACCGATATCGAGTACATGCTCTCCTTTCAGAGGTTTCAGCAGGTTGAGCATCAGGCGGTGTTCGACGTCATCGACGAAACGGTTACAGGGATCCTTTAACCGCTTTTCGTATTCAATCGCATCATTAAAGTCAAAAACATAGCCCATACAAAATCATTTAATGAAAAAAAGTAATTTTTTCAAGGTTAAAACTCAAGTTTCGCACCCGAACTGTTGCGCAAACGCATTTTCCGGTGATGTTTTTTTCTGACTTTAACAGTGAAGGATTATCGCCATGTGTTTTCTGAAAGACGATATGTTTATCCGCCTTTGGAGGACTTGTGGAAAGCACGATTTGCCGAAGTGACCCGATATCTGTCCCGGGCATCCCGTCCGGCGGCGAATATTTCACCGGCAACACCTTGACACAGAAGCCGCCAACATACTATAGCTTTTTTCAGAAAAGACCCATCTTGAATTTAAAATGAGGGGTCCCGCCGCCCCCTGGAGACGGGATCTTCGCCATACTCCCACAAGCGGGCGGGATATTGAAAATCATAATGAAAGAATTTTTCAAAGTTACCGATCTAAAGAGCGTCCTGGAATATTCATCTGCCTTTCCCAGGGTCGAAACCGAGGACATACCCCTCGATGAATCCTTCGGAAGGATTCTCGCCGTAAGCATCGATGCGGATGTCGATCTTCCGGATTTTATGCGATCCACCATGGACGGATATGCAGTCCGTGCCTCCGCTACCTTTGGGGCTTCCGAAGCAAATCCGGCATATCTCACCATCAAGGGGGCCGTCCCCATGGGAGAATCCCCCGGTTTTTCCATCGGGTCCGGTGAAGCCGCCACAATTTCAACCGGCGGCATGCTGCCGGAAGGTGCCGACAGTGTGGTCATGATCGAACACACGGAAGCCATAGATCGCACCACCATAGAAGTCTACCGAAGTGTTGCGCCGGGGCAACATATTCTCGAAAAGGGTGAAGATATACCGAAAGGTGCTGTCCTTGTACCGGATGGAAAGCGTCTCAGGCCCCAGGAAACAGGGCTTTTGGCCGCCTTTGGAACGAAGACGGCCACGGTGTATAAAAAACCTGTGGTCGGTATCATCTCCACGGGAGATGAGATTGTCTCCATCCATAAAACGCCGGCGCCCGGCGAAATTCGCGACCTCAACATGTATACCCTCTCCGGCCTGGTAAGGAAGGCCGGCGCCGTTCCGGTCCCTTTCGGAATCGTTCGGGACGATTTTGACGATCTTTTCAAGACATGCACCACGGCTCTGGCCCAAACGGATATGGTCCTGATTTCAGGAGGAAGTTCTGTGGGAACACGGGATTTCACCATCGACGTACTCTCTGCACTCCCGGAATCGAACATCTTCGTGCACGGCATTTCCATCAGCCCTGGAAAGCCCACAATCCTGGCCAAATCCCGAACCCTCGCCATATGGGGTTTGCCGGGTCAGGTGACCTCGACCATGGTCGTCTTTGAAATTGTCGTCAAGCCTTTCATAGAGCATAACCTCGCCATATGGGGTTTGCCGGGTCAGGTGACCTCGACCATGGTCGTCTTTGAAATTGTCGTCAAGCCTTTCATAGAGCATATCAGCGGTTTATCCCAAATAAATGAAAAGAATTTCAAACTGTCCGCCCGGCTCAGCCGAAACATTGCCTCGGCCCAGGGCCGGACGGAATTTATTCGCGTCCGGTTGAACCATAAGGACGGCATTCTGTGGGCCGACCCCATTCTCGGCAAATCAGGCCTTATCAACACCATGGTCAACGCCGACGGCCTCATTGAGATCG
>JGI24024J18818_10000872_pt1 | contig 12041 bp, 14 predicted proteins | sample Cruoilmetagenom2_FD_18818 | JGI IMG/M metagenome (IMG submission 18818) | reverse complement strand
GTGAAAATCTGAAACGTGGCTTTAAGGATGTCAAGGAACTGGTGTTTCAACATGATGGCCAGATCATGAAGCAGTTTTTCATCAGGGATGTCTATAAACGCATTTTAAAGAGGGCCAGTCTTAGATACAGGAAATTTCATTCGTTAAGACATAGCTTTTGTGCAAATTTACTCAGCAAGGGTGTGTCGCCGTATTATGTCAGCCGACAGGTTGGGCATAGTTCAATAAACATTACCTGTGACACATACGGATCGTGGATCAGGACCGAGGATAACCGCCATGTGGATTTATTGGACTCGGTGCGCCCAAATGCACCCCATGCGCACCCTGAGGGTGATAACAGAGATATAATCCAAGTAAATCAAATGGTTTGACGCATACCATACAAACAATTCTTTTGTAAATCCGATGCATGCAAAGACGATAATCTTAACGGGGGAACAGATCTTTTCAGCATTCGGGTGACCAGTTTAAATAATACTTGACATGAATTTGCAGGTGATTATTTTTTACGACAAAAATGAGGCGGAGATATAATTATGACAATTGTAAAGTGGGAGCCCTTTGGCCACGTAGCCACATTACAGGATCGAATCAATCGGTTGTTTGAAGATGCGTTTCCAAGAGGCGAGGCGGAAGATGATCTATCCCTGTGTGCCTGGCGCCCCTCGGTGGATATTTTCGAAACCGACGAAGGATTAACCGTCAAGGCGGAACTGCCGGGTGTGAAAAAAGAGGACGTGAGTGTTGAAGTAAAAGAAAACGTGTTGACCCTTAAAGGGGAACGCAAGGCTGATTCGGAAGTATCCGATGACAAGTACTATCGACGGGAAAGGTGTTTCGGTACGTTTCAGAGGTCCTTCAACCTTGAATATCATGTTAATCCGGAAAGAATCAATGCCCGGTTCAAAGATGGCGTATTGGAAGTGACTATTGCCAAACCGGAAGAAGAAAAACCCAAGCAGATCACCGTGAATATCGATTAATCCAGCCCGACTATTGGCCCGGCATCTGCCGGTCCGCTCATCAAATTTCATGGTTTTCATCTGGATTCATAACTCCATTTATGCAATTATTGCGAATTGACAGCAACTCCGGAATAAGATGATTTGACCGGATTTTAACCCGAATGAAGGGAGAACGACAATGGGCGAAAATGCACAACCGCAGGAAATCGATTTTACCGTCAACAAGAAAAACCTGTACCGCGAGGAATCTTTTACCGATCTTAGGGTGGCTTCCATTAGACGTCTCGTTCCAGTAAACCCGGACGGAACGGATGACCAATCCCGTACACCGATATTTATGGGGCATACCCAGCTGATGTCACCCGAGGGACCGGTTCCAATTCAATCCCGGTTGATGGCCAATAACCTTGTCGAGGCGATGGATGAATTTCCTGGTGCCATGGAGAAAGCGCTGGCGGAGCTCGTTGAAAATCTTAAGGAATTACAAAAAAAGGAGGAGGCTAAAAAAGCGGATGATTCGCGCATTATCGTACCGTAGGTCGTAGGCCCGAATCATACTGTAATGACCAATAAGATCAAAAGGTTACACTTTTTACGTAACCCCTTGATTTATTTTCCTAACCGTATTTCCAACCTTTAGGTTCGTTTTCGAGATATTTCGGTGAAAGTCGATCCCGTCAAAGTTCGGAAGATTTTGGGATGACCGGACCAGACTGAGTCGATCACATCAAATTTATTTACATTCGCTTTTCCCGATTAGATTTCATTAGCAAACCCCAAATTTTGGTAATGTCCCCATATAGTTCACAGCTCAAGTTAATTTTGATATATTAACCTGGCAATTAAATAGACAATCCTCTTTAATAACTTCTTCCGCTAGATGCAGGATTTATAGGCGTTTGTGATACTACCGTACTAATTATGTATAGGTATTTATTTGCCGGTTTAATACTCGTTTCCAATATTAATNCNCAATTTGGAGGCGAGCGATGAGTAAAATCAACAATGCTTTTTNCCCGAACAAAGATTGCAAGGATTATGGTCTGAGAAATCGTGANAATATAACCTTTCGCGGAAAATATGGTAAGAATAAAAAAAGGGATTTGTTATATTGCCGGACATGCGGGAAGCGTTTTGCATCAACGCGAGCAACCGCATTTTTTGGACTTCATTTATCTGATGATAAAATTGAACAGATTATTCACCATGCCGCTGAAGGTGTTGGAGTCAGGGCTACTGTTCGACTTTTGAAAATAAACAAGGATACGGTCAACAGGGTGGTCCTTCGTGCCGGCGAGCATTGCGAGTTAATGCTTTCAAACCTGAACTGGCGCATGTGGGATGCCCATTACACTCGGAAAAGCCTTATGTTTGCGAAGTCATTTCGCTGGTTAAAGGCAAAATTTGCAATCTGTGTTGGGTTTTATAATTTTATCAGACCTCACGAAACGTTAAGCCGAGGAGCGGATAGAATATTTCGTCCTCGTACACCGGCAATGGCCGCAGGGGTAACGGATCATCAATGGACAATAAAAGCACTTTTATCCTATAAAGCATGTGTCAACTAAATGAGGACAATACCTCATTCTAAAACCATAATAATATTCCGAAAGCAGTTTGGTCTTGCCGAAGCAGGCGCATGTTTTTTCATCCATTTTTTATCCTGATTAACTGGCTGTCGATTTTCGTTGCGGGTTTATTCTGTTTGCTATTCTAATCCGGCCACATAATCAAGCATTCAGCCAATAATGCAGAGCCAAATAGCAAGCTCAGATCGTTTTTTCTGACCACCTGGGCGTGTCTTCCCCGTAAACTCCATAACCAGAAACACCTATCCCTGGTTTAAAATCAGATACAAAATAATATGTAATTGATGTAATTAATTTTAAAAATTTTATATTATTTAGCATGGACATTTTTAAAAATAAGTTTGCAACTATCTAAAATTATAAGATTTAGAAATATCATATTTTCTATAAATCTTTTCCGGCATAGTCTTTGCTGAATATATAAGTAGAGCTATTTTATCAGCGCTCCAGGTGTTGCGGTATGGGAGCCGTCGAAAGTTTGTGAGTCCTTCTCATTGGCCTGGGGCGCTTTTCGATCTATTGACTTTAAAAATGATACCAGCAGCATATGAATACCGGAATTGAAAAGCGTCGTCATCCACGAATCCCTTTAAAATGGCCTGTTATTCTGATGACTCCCCAAGGATCCATAATGGGAGTAACCTGCAACATCAGCGTGGGCGGTGCCCTTATTTTTTACTCAGAAACGATCGAAACCGAGGATGAATTTCAAGTCATCCTCAAATCGTCTGGAGATCATGAGTTACCAATAACTTGTAAAAAGGTGTGGTCGGATAAGATAGTTGCTGATAATTCCGAGTACAATGCAATTGGTTTACTTTTTACCAAAATATCCTCCAGCATCCAGAACTTCATAGGCTCACTAGTTGCAGAATACTGTCAGGTTTAAATTTCAAAGCCTGAATCACGTCTCAAGGTCACTCATTCACCTTCTCCTGGGGGTGTATTAATAAAGTTCATATGTTTTTTACCTCGCTCAATCGCCTCATAAATCGACCCCATATCGCTGCGGCCTCTGCTATTGTTAGATTTCATCTATCTCAACATATACAAGCTTTTGACGTGCCCAAAAAAGCTATGAGATCGCATCCCAAAATGTTTGGGACCCCTACCCCAAATTACTTTGAGGACCCCTGTGATCAATCGCAGTCGTAATTTTCTTTCCAATTCTGTCATCTCTATTATACATCAGGACAATTGATGAACACCTGCAAATCCCCACAACCCCCATGCCAGACAGCAATCGAATAATTTGAACAATAAAGGTCTTGACATTCATTCAGAAGATATTATTATGAACGTGTGTTCATAACATAGGAGGATTGGATGCCCCGTCCCAGAAAATTAAGATGCGTTCGTCGTCAGCCGGTACAGGCGTTTTACAAGCCCCAGGGGGTGCCCATGAGTCGGCTGAAGGGCGTCGTTCTGCCGGTTGAAGGGCTGGAAGCCATACGATTGGCCGACGCCGAGGGGATGGAACAAAACGCCGCCGCACGATTGATGGATGTTTCGCGACCCACCTTTTCGCGGATATTGGCCGATGCGCGCAGAATTGTGGCCGAGGCGATCACCAAAGGATGGGCCATCCGTATCGAAGGGGGGGCGTATCGGATTAAAACGGATAGAGACGTGGACCTAAAAAAAATTGACAGAAAAAGCGAGGAATTGACAATGGAAAAAATTGCCGTAAGTTGTGATGGCCCGGGCCTGGATGACCTGGTTGAATCGCGGTTCGGAAGGGCCGCCGGGTTTATGATCGTGGATCCTGAAACGCTGGAATTTGAATATCTGGATAATGGGGCCTCCCAGGCCATGGCCAGAGGCGCAGGCATTCAGGCCGCCGAAAATGTGGCCCGATCCGGCGCAAAAGTGGTGTTAACCGGATATGTGGGGCCCAAGGCGTTTCAAACATTGCAGGCCGCTGGCGTTCAAATCGGTCAGAACATGGAAAATCTGACGGTTCGCGAGGCGGTTGAACGTTATAAAACGGGTCAGATCGAAATCGCTGAGGAACCGAACAGTATGGGGCACCCGTCATGAAACTAGCCATCGCCAGCGGAAAAGGAGGTACCGGAAAAACCACCGTTTCCGCCGCTCTGGCATCAGTTTGGCCGCGAAAACGAATTGCCATGGACCTGGATGTCGAGGCGCCGAATCTGCACTTGTTCCTGAAACCGGAAATCACCGGGCGCCGCAAAGCCTTGATCGAGGTACCCAAGATTGACCTGGATAAATGCACCTATTGCGGCGAATGCGCCAAGATTTGTCAGTTCAAGGCCATCAGCGTGATGGGGGAGATCATTCTCACCTTCCCGGAAATGTGCCATGGATGCGGCGGTTGCTTTGACATCTGCCCGGAAGACGCTGTCCGGGCAGACGATCGTGAGCTGGGAGAGATCCTGTGGGGGTGGGCCGGCGATCTTGAGTTTCTGATGGGACGGTTGCGGATCGGCGAAGCCATGAGCCCGCCCCTGATGCGCGACGTCAAGGCCCATTATGATGAAATGATCTCTTCGGAACCGGGAGATGTCATTATCGATTGTCCGCCGGGGGTAAGTTGTCCGGCGGTCAACGCGGTCATGGACAGTGATGTGATTTTCTTGGTGACCGAACCGACCCCATTTGGTGTTTACGATTTAAAGCTCGCCCATGAAGCCTTTACACCGATGGGAAAACCCATGGGCGTGGTGGTGAACCGGGCCGGTTTGGGGGATGATTCCCTGTACGATTACTGCCGGGAAAAAGACCTGGCCATTCTTTCCGAGATTCCATACAGTCGCCGGATTGCGGAAGCGTATTCCAACGGTCGGTTGATTACCGATATGGCCGATGATTACCGGACGCAATTTATCAATCTGGCGCGTAAGGCGATGGAAATGGCCGGAGAAGCGGCTGTCCCGGAGGTGGCTGAACATGCATGAGATCCTCATAATAAGCGGGAAGGGCGGCACCGGTAAGACATCGATCACCGCTGCATTTGCCCATCTCGCGTCGAATCACGTCATCTGCGATCTGGATGTCGATGCGCCCGATCTGCATCTGTTGCTTAAACCGCAGCATTCCCAGATTCATGAATTTATCTCCGGTAACGAAGCCATTATAGATCCGGAGAAGTGCGAAAATTGCCTGGACTGCATTGACCGATGTCGGTTTCATGCCATTACCGAAAATGGCCAGCACCCTGATGTCAACCCGCTCAAATGCGAGGGGTGCAAGGTGTGTGTGGCGTTTTGTCCGGCGGACGCCATCGATTTTCCGGAAAAGAACTGTGGGCGTTGGTATTGTTCCGATTCGAGGTTCGGGCCCATGGTACATGCCCAGTTGCAGCCGGGTGAGGAGAATTCGGGTAAACTGGTCACCCTGTTGCGTCAAAAAGCAAAGGAGAAAGCAAAGGAAAAAGGCTTTGAACTGATCTTGTCTGACGGCCCGCCGGGAATCGGGTGCCCGGTGATCAGTGCCGTCGGTGGCACTCATCTGGCGGTGATAGTCACCGAACCGACGCCTTCCGGTCGACACGACCTTGAACGCGTGATCGGTTTATGCCGTCACTTTCGGACACCGGCCGGGGTGATCGTCAATAAATTCGATCTCAACCTGGATCAAACCCGACGGATCGAATCGTGGTGCGACGAAAACGAGCTGCCGATTTTTGCCCGGATACCCCATGACGTATCCTTTACCCGGGCCATGGTCCAGGGACAGGTTATCACGGAATATGAAAAGAATGGCCTGACGGATAAGATTCAGCAGGCCTGGAACAACGTAATCCATAACTTAGAGAGGAGAAATAAATGAAAGCATTGGTTGCCGTACCTTCAGAAAATCCCGGTGGGCTGGATGCCCCGCTGGGTGCCCATTTTGGGCATTGTGCCATGTATACGCTGATAAACGTCGAAGACGCACAAATCAAGGATGTTAAAGTCATACCCAATATGCCCCATGAACAGGGTGGCTGCATGGCTCCGGTCAATTATTTATCTGAAAATGGGGTAAAAGCGCTGATTGCCGGCGGCATGGGGATGCGGCCGTTAATGGGATTCAATCAGGTGGGGATTGAGGTCTACTTCGGCGGAGACAACCGAACCGTGGAAGAGGCGGTAAATGCCTTGATTGCAGGGAATTTATCCCAATTCAGCCAGGAGCATACCTGTGGCGGTGGTGGTGGCCAAGTCTAAAGCCGTTTGCAGAGGTGTCATCTGATTGATCCTTGATGCTGAATGCTTGAGCCTGGATGAAAAATGGTGCGATATCCTTGTAGATATTGAGTATCCAGAAACGAATATCCAGTGTCTTGCCGCCATAAACCTCATGTTTTTCTTTATGGCAATGGATAGGTGAACCCCAAAAATATGATCACAAATGCTACAAAACTGGACAGGGAGATTGAGTCATGCCGATATTTGAAATCGTTTGCGGTGATTGTGGCCGGACCGAAGAAGTGCTTGTGACTGAACAAAATGCGATACTGGCTTGCCCGTCCTGTGGTAGTATTAAAACAACCAAATTAATGTCCGCCACGAGCTCCATGACCGGTCAAGCGCATTCGGGGATGCCTGGTCCCGGTGACACCACTTGCTGTGGCAATGAACCCGGTGCAGGTTCCTGTGCCGGGCCGGGTTCCTGTTGCGGCAGGAATTGACTATCATCTAATAAAATATTTTCGCCACCAAGCCATCAAGACACAAAGTTTGATTATATTGTTCTTCTCCAATTTAGTTGGAGAAGAGGGGCCAGGGATTCAAGGGTTTGATTTCTAATGTTTGTATAAGCGCTTTCAGTATTTCTCTCGAATCCTTGATCCCTAAGTGAACACACCTATTATTTGTGTCCTGGTGCCTTTGTGGCTATTCTTTCCGGTTTATCCGGGTTGGGATTTTCTAATGTACAAAGTCGTTATTGCAACGTCGCGTAAAGACGACTTCGGCGAGTTCGGGAAGGCGCTGGAAACAGCCGAGAAGGACATATCGCTTCAATGGGTGCGTTCCGGGTCGGATGCGCTGGCCGTTGCTTCGGAGACCCCCCCTGATTTATTGGTTGTTGACGAAANNCTGGANGATATGGAAGGCCTGACCCTGATTCGANAATTGCTCNGNNTCAATGCCATGATTAATACCGCCCTGGTCAGCCGTCTGTCCGCCTCGGAATTTCATGAAGCCACCGAAGGGCTGGGTATTCTGGGCAACCTGCCGATCGTCCCGGGAAAAGCAGATGCCCAGGCGATCTTAACCCGTCTGGCGGAAGTCGTTGGCCCCAAGCCGTAAGGGGCCACAGGTAAACGCCAAAGTTACCCTCAAAACCCTTTTATTAACCGCAGACTGGCGCAGACTTATTCAAGAACATGGATGTTCTTCTCGGCGCAGATTTTCTTCAGGATATCGGGCCACACGCTGACGCTCACTTCTCCCAGGTGGGCGGTGCGCAACAAGTACATGTATGTTCGGGACTGGCCGATGCCGCCACCGATGCTTAGGGGTATCTCGTCATTAAGAATCGCCTGGTGATAGGGAAGTTTCAGAAAATCTTCCTGTCCCGACATCTTTAGCTGGATCCGAAGGGTTTCTTTAGTGACCCGGATACCCATCGAAGTCAGCTCGTGGCGCCTTTTAGTTACCGGGTTCCACACCAGAATATCCCCGTTTAACCCGTGATACTGCTCGCCGTTTTGAACAATTGTCTCGGTGGCCCAATCGTCGTAATCCGCGGCGCGCATTTCATGGGGGTAGCCATCCCTAAGGGGCCAGCCGATCCCGATGATGAAGATCGCCGGGGCCTCTTCCTGAATAATCAGGGTTTCCCGCTGTTTCCGGGGAAGATCCGGATACCGGTCGAGGATTTCCTCGGCATGCAGGAATACAAGTTCCTCGGGAAAATCAGGGTATTTGGACGTCTTAAGGCCGGGGAACATCTCCTGCACCGTCTTTCCCGCCCCCCGGATGACCTTCCAGAGCTTACGGACAACATCTTTAAGGAAATCGATATTTCGTTCTTCAGCTGTAATCACTCGTTCCCAATCCCATTGGTCAACATAGGCGCTGTGGTCGTGGTCCAGGAAATAGTCTTTGCGTACCGCCTTCATGTCGGTGCAAATACCTTCACCGCTCTCGCAGTTAAATTGTTTCAATGCCATCCGTTTCCATTTTGTGGCCGCTTGTACAACTTGGGCCTGGATGGGTGGGTCAAGCCCCAGCCCGCAGGGGAATTCAACCGGCGTCCGGGAGCCATCCCGGTCGAGGTAGTCGTTTATACCACTATCTTTGCTCACGATCAGGGGGACCTGAACCATTTGCAGGTTGAGTTCCTTACACAAATTCGCTTCAATGTAATCCTTTAAAGCAAAGACGGCCTGCATTCTCTCTTTCGGAGAAAGCAGCGGTTCGTAGTTATCGGGCAGGTTTTTAGCTACTTCATTGTAGTCGCCGATTCCAGGGCCGGCCAGATCCGCTTCTTTGTTTTTCATTGAATGTTTCCTTTCTATTGTTCTTTTTGTAATGCTCAGGTTTTCAATGCCGTTTCATGGTTAAAAATTCTTTGCATGTCGTCGTCCGTATAGCACCGTTCACTATTGTCCGGCTGCATGGCGCTATTAACGATGTCCCAGGCGGCTTCCGTGGCGAATTTTTTGGCTTCACTGACCAGCCGGCGAACATTGGGATAATTTTTATCCGCAGCGCGAGCCGCCATGTATGTTATCGCCCGGCTGGCGTCCAGTTGGGTGATGGCATCAGCTATCTTGAAACTGATGGCCTGATGCTTTCGAATCTCTTTACCGAAAGAACGGCGTTGGTTGGCGTATCGCATCGCCAGATCGAGCGCACCCCATACACCCAGACAGCCGGCGGCGGACGTGAGACGCTCCGGAATCATCATTTGGTGAAAACACTTGGCCCCGTCGTGCAGCTAGCCCGCCAGATTTTTTTTAGGTACCTTCACATCCCGAAAGACCAGTCTTCCCGTGCCGCCCCCCCGGCATCCCATCAATCCGTATAAATATTCCGTATCAACGCCGGGTCCCCGGTCGACAATCAGAAGACTTAAGCGGTTATACTTGTGGGCGTTCGAGTCGAAATTTGTTTTACAGTAAACCAGAAAAAAATCGGCACCTTCCGCACCGACAACAAAGCGCTTCATGCCATTTAGAATGAAATGATCATCGTGGAGTTCAGCCCGGGTCATGGCGCCGAAAAAGTCCGACCCACCCCGTGGTTCTGTCAGAGCCTCGGCCGCGACCAATTTTCCCTCGATGTATGGTTTCAGGTATTTTTCTTTCTGCTCCGATGTTCCAAAGACGTTCAGCGCTTCGCCAACAATGGACGGCATGACAAAAGCGCAGCCTAACGCCATACCGAGGCAACCGATCTCCTCCGTCGCCGCAACTTCAGCCGTCCAGTTCATTTCCCGGCCACCGTATTGTTTGGGAAAACGGATGCCCAACAGCCCATGTTTAGCCAGCTTCATCACGAATTCACGCGGATAGGTGATTTCGTCTCTATCCATTTTACGAAGAAAATCAGCGGAAATATCGTCGCGGGCAAACCGTCGGGCTTCGTTTTTCAATTCACGCGCTTCTGGCGTCAGCAAGAAATCGTACATGACATTGTAGGCCCTTTCTACCAATGATAGCTGCTGCCATGCAATCAAGTTTGTCCAAAGTACGGTCTGGTGCCAGGACTACGACAATGATCTTATCACCATCGGCCACTGCCGTTGAAACCGGATCAGGGCAACAAACCGGATTTCCTCATGCCGGACAGGATCAAGTCGGCGTTTTCCATTACTACTTTTTCGGCTGAGGCAGGATTGAAACTTCTTGTACCCCCGGCCCATACCATTTTCTCGGTTTCGACGTCAAAGACCGTTGTTTCCAGCTTGACGACGGTATCAATGGTGGTATGTCCGGGCTGATAAACCGTATCGTAGGTTCTACCGTGATAGCCGTAGAAACCATATCCGTATCCAAAACGCGGAGCATAAACAAAGCTCGAAGGTACTTGACGTTCCTTCTCTTTCACAGAAACCAGATCCGCCAGAAGTACCGCGTCAGCGCCAGATTTTTTCACCGCTTCGAGTATTTTCGGCTTGCTGCCATAATCTTTGGGATCTTCGATCAGCGTATAGCCGGCAATACCGGTCACTTTGGCGTTGGTAATCCTGTCGGCAAATGACTGTTCATATAAACGACGTCGGGTATCATCCTTGATGACGGCAAGGACGAGGATTTTCTGGAAAGATTTACCCTCGAAGGACGGATCGCTCCAGCTCTTGACCAGTTCGGTTGATGAGGCGCATGACATGAGCCCAAAAAGTGATAAGATCATTAGCGATAATTTCAATGTCGGTAAAATAGGTTTCATTTTTTCCTCCGGTTGTTTTCAGATCGCTGTCCCTATACTAAATAGAGGGCGTTAAAGTGCTGTGAATATATGTATCGCGAAAAGTAGGTAAGGTCGATTTTTATCGTTTAACTGCATCGCCTTTCTCCTTTCCATACGGATTCACTAAATTCATCATAAATTGCTGCGGATTGCAAGTATGATGGTTTCGTGGAAAGTCTGGACCCTTTTAAAGCATGATTCAAGTGAGGCCTGTTCTGGTCTCCTTCCGGGAGCTGAAATATCGCGATTTCGGCCTGTTCCGCCTGTCTGCCAGACAGCAGACACTGATATCGCATTGAACCCGCAATGATGCAGCCTTCCTACGATTTCATCCATCATGACAATTATTTAATACAGCAAAGACTATTGAGGGCAGGTGGCTGCGGATGGGGTTGCTGAAAATGGAAACACCCAATGTATAGTTTAATTGTAAGATGGATTACAACTCAGTAATTAATTATATGTAATTATAACAAATTTTCTCATTTTCCTGTTAAAATTCGATAAAAGTTATCATCCAAAAGTCCATGATATATCAAACCGACAGGGTATCGGATTATCAATTTTCGGGATTATCGCCCTAAATTCGGAAGATACTATTAGCGCCGTGATAATCGGGTGCTAACGGAGTGAGCCAATTTGAACCAAAATAGGTGCAACCAAAAGAAATCATAGCCGATAGGGTGCAATCGTATTTTTTAGGGTCATCGTTCCGTTAATTTTTCATTTTTTTGTGCGAGTGGTTGTGGCGCTGCAATAACGATTTCGCTATTTCTTGTAAAAACCTATTTGGCATGATGTTTGCGAATTAAAATTTAATGTGGAGTGGTAACTATATTCATTTTGAAAAATACACCGGTTGAAAATTATAAAAATTTGCATTTACCAGCAAAGCCCTTTTATGTGTAATTAAGTAACTAGTAAGGGAGGTACTCAAATGTCAATTAGAAATAATAGACGGCATCGAATCTTTATAGTTTTTCTTAGCTTTATTTTAATCTTTGGATATGAATGCCTGATAGCATCTTCTAATATTCTCCGGGCTTCTGAAGAGGCTAAAAAAACCCTGACTATTTATAACTGGGAAGATTACATCGGTTCGGAGACGATAG
>JGI24024J18818_10000870_pt1 | contig 12083 bp, 11 predicted proteins | sample Cruoilmetagenom2_FD_18818 | JGI IMG/M metagenome (IMG submission 18818) | reverse complement strand
CTGGTGGCGCAGATGAACGAGTCGGTGCGGCTTCTCTCCTTGACCGGCCTGAGAAAACGGCACCCTGGCGCTTCGCAGGAGGAGCTCAACCGCCGCTTAGCGGACCTGGTGCTCGGTCCTGATTTGGCAGAGAGAGTCTACGGACCGTTATCAGAGGCTGTGAAATGACGCTATGGGTGGAGGCGAGGAGGAGGTGATCGATCCGCAAAGAAAAAAATTATAATAAGATCAACAGTCCACAGTTATGATATCCGTTCGATAACAGATGAATAGATTTTGTAGTGAAGTGTGTCAAGAAAACCTACACAATCGATGAATATGCAAGGAGGTGTGAGCGATGGGAGGCGTCCAGGTAGGTGAAGTAACTCATTTCTATACGAATATCAGCGTGGCGGTGATTAAACTCAGCGGTTCAATTCATCTGGGTGACAGCGTGCACTTTCTTAGTCGAACGACAGATTTTCGACAGGAAGTTAAATCATTACAAATCGAGCATCAGTCTATCGAGGAGGCAGGGGCGGGACAGGAAGTGGCGATGCAAGTTGTACGCCGGGTGCGCCGACGAGATAAGGTTTATAAATTATCGGGCGATGGGTGATGCACTTGAATACGGGAGGTTGAAGAAATAGATGGGGGTGGGGTATAATGTGAGTAAGAAATTAGTAATGAGCTGCTCTAGGGGCATCCAGTGTTTTTTAACTGGTTAAATTATTCTCTGGGCTAAGAGGGATTAGGGAGTAAATGGATTTTTTTGCAGGGCGACAACTTGCGATATTAATCCCAGAGATAAAAAGTTATTATGTTAAGAGCGTAACATCGACAATCGAAGTACAATTTAATCATAATTTTTAAGTGCTATCCTGATCTCAAAGGTACATTTTTGACAACAGATCAAGTTCACCTACAGGTACAGGACATCTCATTAAATTTTGGCGGGATCCAGGCGTTGAGTAACGTCAGCTTCACCGTGCGTCGCGGGGAGATTCTAGCGATTATTGGTCCGAACGGCGCAGGTAAAACATCTTTGTTGAACTGTATCAACAGGTTCTATAATCCTAATAGCGGTAGCATACAATTTGAAGGGCACGAGGTGACCCGGTATCCCCCCTACCGCATTGCACGGCTGAGGATTGCGCGCACTTTTCAGAATACCGCGCTTTATACCGGGTTGAGTACGTTGGATAACTTGATGGCAGCGCGTCATATTCACATGCGCTCCGGCATGGTCCAATGCCTTTTGTATTGGGGTGGCGCGCACCGTGAAGATATCGCCAACAGGGAGGTCGTGGAAGAGATCATTGATTTCCTGGAAATCGAGCATATACGCAAAGCTATCGTGGGCGCTCTGCCGCATGGCATGCGCAAACGGGTCGAACTGGGGCGTGCATTGGCTTTAGAGCCGCGTTTGCTGCTTCTGGATGAACCCATGACGGGCATGAATCTGGAAGAGAAAGAGGACATGTCCCGCTTTGTTTTAGATGTCCACGAACGAAGGGGTACAACCATTCTACTGATAGAGCATGACATGGGATTGGTGATGGATATCGCAGACCGGATCGTTGTACTTGACTTCGGTAGGAAAATTGCTGAGGGAACGCCAGACGATATCTACAACAACCAGGATGTGATTAACGCATATCTTGGTGAGGCAGACGCGTGATGAACCATTCCGACACGCTTCCTAAGAACCTGATTGCTGAATACGACAAGTATGGAGACCGGACGATTGCCATGCGCCAGAAAGACCTGGGTATCTGGCGTCCTTATACCTGGGAACAGTCCTACGAGCAGGTGCGGCAGTTATGCCTGGGTTTGATCGAACTTGGTTTGAAGCGCGAAGATAAGGTGTGCATTATTGGCGATAATGACCCGCAATATTTTTGGGTGCAGTTGGCAATCCAAGCTGGCGGAGGTGTGGCTGTTGGCATCTTTACTGACAGTGCTCCACCGGAAATTCAATACGTAGTTGATCACTCAGATGCAGTGTTTGTGTTTGCCAAAGACCAGGAGCAGTGCGACAAACTATTGGAGATCCGTGAGCAGGTACCAAGAGTCCAGCGTGTGATATATTGGGATGAAAAGGGTCTCTGGAGTTACGATGAACCCTGGCTGATCAGCTATGAAGATGTGTGCGCGAGCGGGCGAATATTAGACGAACAACAACCAGACCTTTTTGAAAGTTCTGTAGAGCAAGGACGGGGAGAGGATACAGCCATATTTTGCTATACCTCGGGAACCACAGGCCTGCCAAAGGGGGCAATGATCAGTCACCGCAACCTGATAGCCGGTTGTGACCAGACCTTGATGGTTGATCCACGCTCAGAAACGGACGACTATGTCTCTTTCCTGCCACCAGCCTGGATTACGGAGAACGTGCTCGGATTTACTGTTCATCTGCGCACCGGTATGAGAGTAAACTTCCCGGAATCACCTGACACTGTTCGAGAAAACATTCGCGAAATTGCGCCCCAGGCCATGTTGTACAGCGCACGATTGTGGGAAAATATGATGTCGCTCGTGCAAGTTAATATCACCGAAACTTCGTGGATCAACCGCTCCTTCTATCAGCTCTTCATGCCGGTTGGATACAAAGTTGCCAGCCTGAAATACGAGCAGCGTAAACCCATTAATTTATATTGGAGACTGCTCAATTCCTTGGGAGAACTTGCCACCTTTCACCCACTGCGTGATAAACTGGGGTTGACGCAGGTGAAATCTGCCTATTCTTCGGGCGCCGCGCTGAACCCGGACGTGATCCGGTTTTTCCGAGCCATCGGGGTGAATATCAAGCAATTGTATGGCTCCACCGAAGCCCAGGTCCATACCTTGCATGTGGGAGATGATGTGAAGTTTGAGACAGTAGGTGTACCTGTCTATGGTCTGCAGATAAAAATCGCCCAGGGCGGGGAGATCCTTGTCTGTAGTGATACTGTTTTTCAGGGCTATTACAAGGATCCCGAAGCTTCTGAGAAAGCCATTTACCGGGATGAGGATGGAAAGCGCTGGTTCCGCACTGGTGATGCAGGACATTTGGATGAGGATGGCCACCTTATCTACCTGGATCGTTTGACGGAAATGATCACGCTGGAGGGTGGAGAAAATTATTCACCCCAATATCTGGAAGGGCAGCTCAAGTTCAGCCCGTATATCCGCAACGTGATGACGGTGGGTGGAGAGGACAAACCCTACGTATCCGCGCTGATAAATATTGATTTTGACAACGTTGGGCGGTGGGCTGAGAAAAGAGGTCTGGCTTACACGACATTCGTGGACCTCTCACAGAAAACGGAAGTTTATGATTTGATCCGTAATGACGTGGTACGCGTAAACCGTGTCTTACCACCCCCGGCTCGTATTCATAAATTTGTTCTTCTGCACAAAGAGTTCGATGCTGATGAAGGTGAATTGACGCGCACCCGAAAATTACGGCGGGGCCAGCTAAGTGAACGGTACGACGACATGATCACGACCATGTATGGTGAGGACGACTCCTTCCAAGTGCGCGCGGCTGTGAAATATCGCGACGGTAGAGAAGGCGTGATTGAGACCACCGTGCACGTCGCAATACTGGACACGGAGGAGGACTGAGTATGAATTGGCAGTTATTACCCCAATTTGCGGTAACAGGGTTATTAGCGGGCGGTCCACTGGCCTTGACGGCTCTGGGTCTGGTGCTGGTCTTCAAGTCTACCTATATTTTTAACTTCGCCTATGGACAGATGCTGTTGTTGGGTGCTTTATTCACCTGGTGGTTCGCGGTTGATCGCGGTTTGCCGCTTTGGTTAGCTGTCATCCTGGCCTTGATTATGTCCGCACTTTTGGGATTGGTCATTGAACGCCTGGCATTACGCCCCATGACCGGACAACCTTTGCTGGCTATTATCGTGATGACCCTCGGTCTTAGCCTGGTTCTGCAAGGTTTAGCTTTGGTCTTTTTTGGTGGCGTGCAGCGAAATTTCCCGCAAATCTTTTCAGCCGCAAATCCGTATAAGCTTACAACGCCTTTTATTTATAACGGACAAAACATCATTATTATCCTGAAACAAAATTTAGTCTGGTCGTTTGTGATCGCGATCCTGGCGGTCCTGATCATCAGCGCGTTCTTTAAATTCACCCGTGTGGGCCTGGCGATGCGGGGCGCATCCGAGGACCATGAGCTGGCTCAGAGCACCGGGCTGCGTATCAACCGCATGTTCGCCCTATCGTGGGCCATGGCGGGGATTGTGGCGACCGTGGCTGGTGTCTTATTGGCTACTTCCAGCGGGTTGGACATGAGCTTATCGGTGTTTGTTTTGTATGCGTTCCCGGTTGTGCTGCTCGGTGGACTTGATTCAATCCCAGGTGTGATTGTGGGTGGATTGATCATCGGGCTGTCCCAGGGAGTTGTCTCTGCCTCCAAAGTCCCGCTAATTCGCAGTATGTCCGAGATCATGCCGTATATCGTCCTGCTGCTGGTGTTGTTAATCAAACCCGAAGGTCTCTTCGGACAGAAACGGATTGAAAGGGTGTAAAGATGGCGATTCTGCGACCAGCAGGTGAATTTGATACCAGTTACGCCTCCGACATGGAAACCATCCGCAGGAGATGGCAGTGGGTGCTGTTGGTCGTCTTCCTGCTTGCCTTATACACACTGCCGTTTTATGCGAGCCAGAGTTGGGTGGCGCTGGCAAACCGGATCGGCATAACCATTATCGCAGTTCAAGGACTTAATTTATTGACCGGCTACACCGGGCAGATCTCGTTAGGTCAGGCAGCCTTCATGCTGGTTGGTGGATACATTTCGGCATTGCTGGTCAATAACTTGGGGTGGTCGTTTTTGATTACTTTACCGATTGCTGGTCTAGGCGCCGGGCTTATTGGGCTGTTCTTTGGTCTTCCGTCCTTACGGGTAAAGGGTTTCTACCTTGCCATGTCAACCCTGGCGGCGCAGTTCATCATCCCCTGGTTTATTCGCAATACTTTTCCTGAGATATTCAACGGCGCTCAAGGTTTAAACGTCCAGGTTCCGGTATTATTCGGCATCGAGTTCAACACTCCCCAACGCTACATATACCTCACATTAACGGTTTTAATCATCACTACCGTTGTGGCATACAACGTAACACGTTCTCGTATGGGCAGAGCGTTCGTTGCGATCCGCGATCACGACCTGGCTGCTGAACTTCTTGGCGTCAACCCATTCAAGTACAAGCTTCAGGCTTTTTTCCTGGCTTCTGTCTTCGCCGGGTTGGCAGGGGCATTATCAGCACATCAAATCCGTCACATCAACTCCGAGACATTCAACCTGATCGATTCTGTTTTCTTGTTGGGTATGCTGATTATTGGTGGGTTAGGTTCAAATCTAGGGCCGATATTTGGAGCAATCGTTGTAGGACTACTCTTAGAGGGAGCCACGCTTTTCGGACCTCTGTTCTCGGAAATATTTCCCAGTACCGCTGCTGGTGCCGTACAAGCCATGAGACCGCTGTTCTTTGGCACGACTTTGACCCTATTCTTGATTTTTGAACCGCGCGGGTTGGCACATCGATGGCAAATATTTAAAGCAGCCTGGCGGTTGAGGCCGTTTTCGCATTAAACCAACCCGAGTATTAACGGCTTCAGTGTATGGAGAGATCGTCTAGTAAGAAAGGAGGTGTCGAATTCTATATAAATAAGTCTTCTACCAAATATTCAGAATATAAAAATTCACCCTTAACCTAACGTGTATCTACCAAAGGAGAAGAGAGCCATGCGTAAAAATCTATTTCTACTCATTTCTGTTCTAATCGTTGCCTCGATGGTTTTAGGTGCCTGCGCGCCTGCGGCAACGCCAACCGAGGCCCCGACGGAGGCCGCTGCTCCCACTGAAGCGCCTCCCACGGAGGTGCCGCCCACGGAACCACCACCTCCAACCGAAGTGCCCACGGAAGTCCCAGAACCAACCGAAGTGCCGCCCACGGAAGCACCAGAGGGTCCCCCTGATCTTACGGGTGAGACAATCACGCTCTATCACTTTGGGGATCTATCGGGTCCCTATGCAGCCATCACTGGACCGCTCATACATGGGGCGGATGACGCGGTGGCTGCTGTCAATGAAGCTGGCGGTCTCTATGGTGCGACCCTGGAGATAAAATTTTCTGACGACGCTGGCAACGTCGATGAGGCGGTGGCTGCATACGACCGCTTCACCAGCGAAGAAGACAAACCGCTGGTCATGATCACCTATGGTGCTGGAAATGCCGAAGCCCTGGCGGGGCGCTTTGTTGAGGACAAAATCGTCAATATCACTGCGGGTCTGAGTACAAAAGCAATTTACGAGGACTCTGGTTATACCTTCGGTCTTGGTCCAATCTACCCCGACCAGATTGGAGCTACGATGGACTACCTGGTTGAGAACTGGGAGACCTACAAACCCGCCGGTGCTGGAGATGAGATCAAATTGGCGTTGCTCAGTTGGCCGACTGCCTTCGGGCAGGGCGCGCTGACCGATGAAAGCCGGGCATATCTGGATGATTTAGGCGTCGAGGTCGTGCATGAGGAGACATACGATGTTTCCCCCACTGCAGATACCACGACCGCCATCCTGAACGCCCAGGCAGCCGGTGCTAATGCGATCTGGACGAACACGCTGGCCTTCGGTCCGGCGGCGCTTCTGAATGATCTCAACGCTTTAGGTTTGCGTGACCAGTTCGTTGTTCTGGGTGACAACTGGACGATGGACCTGGCTACATACGCCTTCCTGGCTGACCCAGCCTTCGGTGTGGGGTTGATCTCGCCTTTCCCCTACCTGTGGTGGACGGATGTCGATAACGAAGGTGTCCAGTACGCCCAGCAGCTTTTTGATGCCAACGAACGCCCCGCCGCTGAACACAACGTCGGCTACCTGCTGCTGGTTGCAGGTGTTGACATGGCTGTAGAGGCGATCAAGCTCGCCATCGATACCGTGGGTTATGAAAACCTGGATGGCGAGGCAGTCCACGATGCCCTGATTGCGATGAGCCCCTTTGAACCGCTGTTCGGGGTGTTGAAGATGGATTTCACCGGAGGAAGCCGCTCGCCGCATATGACCCAAATTCGCATGATCCAGGGCGGTCCGGATGCATTCGTCGTCCTTCAGGATTGGACAGAAACTCCAGACCTGCGCCCGAGTGAATAGCAAGGTATAAGTTAACGGGTGGATGGGTGAAAACCCATCCACCTGGTCACCCTGTATGGTCTCGTCCGCTTGTGGGGCTGTCCCCAAAGATTGTCACCCTGAGCTTAACGAAGGGTCTCCCAGGCTAAACCAGAGATTCTTCACTCCGTTCAGAATGACATTCCCATAGTTTTAGACAGCCCCGGGAACAGGATTTCAGGGCAGCATAAACCTCATGCTTACACTAAATAACATTGAAGTGACTTACAGCGATGTCATCCTGGTGCTGCGGGGGGTCTCTATTGACGTACCTGGTGGAAAAATCATCACCTTGCTGGGTGCCAACGGCGCCGGAAAGACCACTACGCTCAGGGCTATCTCTGGCCTGCTGCGAACCCAGGAGGGAGAGATTACGCGCGGCAATGTCGAGTTTGATGGTCAGAATATTGGTCATCTCCCCCCGGAGGACATTGTTCGGCTGGGTATCGTCCAGGTGTTGGAGGGGAGGCGTTTGTTCCAACACCTGACGGTCGAGGAAAACCTGCTGCTCGGTCGAGTGGGTGGGTCAAAATCTGCACGCCGCGTGCCGGTCAGCCAGGATCTGGAGCAGGTTTACCATTACTTCCCACCGCTCAAGGAACTTCGCAAGCGAACAAGCGGATATCTTTCTGGTGGAGAACAGCAGATGCTGGTCATCGGGCGTGGGTTGATGGCGCATCCCAGGGTCATGCTTCTCGATGAACCTTCGTTAGGACTGGCGCCGCTACTTGTAAAAGAAATCTTCCGGGTTATAAAACAAATCAGCAGCGATGAGGGCATGGCGATCCTGCTGGTTGAACAGAACGCTCGAGTTGCGTTGAATGTGGCAGACTACGTTTATGTGATGGAGAACGGTCGGGTAGTGTTGGATGGCCCTACCGGTCAACTCATGGATAACGAAGACATCAAGGAATTCTATCTGGGACTGACCCAAGTGGGTGAACGGAAGAGTTATCGCGACGTAAAGCATTACAAACGCCGCAAACGCTGGCTGGGGTAATGGAATTGACGTATTTATACGAACTTATCCGGTTTCGGTGAATCATTATCACAGATTTGCATAAAGATGAGAGGTATCCAATGAAAAACTCGTTGCAAGATCGGCTTGTTCATATCCTGAAGCACGCCTATGAGAACGCGCCAGCGGTACACAAACTATTCAATGAAGCCGAATTAACACCTGATGATGTCCAAACGCTAACAGATCTGGATAAAATCCCTGTAACGACCAAGGACCGCCTGGTTGAACTCCAACTAGAGCATCCGCCTTTCGGGGATTTCCTGGCGGTTCCACCTGAAACGCTGGAGCATATTTTCTTCTCCCCGGGTCCGCTCTACGAACCTCATGCTGGTGAGAGCGCTGTTATCGAATCCGCGCGCGAGATTTTGGAAATCGCTGATTTTCGAGCCGGAGACGTCGTACTCAACTGCTTTGGCTATCATCTGATCCCAACTGGGCTGGCTGTTGACCAGGTTTCACGAGAGAACGGTATCACGGTGATACCCGCTGGGGTGGGCAACGCTGACCTGCTGGTTAAGATGATGCTTGATCTGAAAGTCACAGGTTATCTTGGAACCCCCTCCTGGCTGATGGCTTTGATCAAAAAAGCGGAAGAAATGGGGATGGATTTTCAAAAGCAGTTCTTTTTGTCGAAGGCGTTAGTATCAGCAGAGCCGCTGCCGGCTGAGATGCGGAGCGCTTTCGTGGATACATATAAGCTGGCGGTCACCAATGCCTATGCGACCGCTGAATTGGGAGTTCTGGCTTACAACACCGAGGGCGGTTTGGCGATGAAACTGCTCGAATCATCGATTATCCAGGTTGCCAACCCGGAAACCGGGCTGTCAGTTAACTCGGGCGAGACCGGTGAAGTGGTAGTAACCAGTTTTGATGAAGCGTACCCGCTGATCCGCTTAGGCACCGGCGACCTGGCGATGTACATTGATCCAGCTCCGGGTCAGAGCCGCCAATCCGAACGTTCGATCATCCTGGTGGGAAGAGTGGGCGATGCGGTGAAAGTGCGCGGCATGTTCGTTCATCCTAACCAATTGCGTTTTGCAGTAAGCCAGGTACCCGGTGTAGGTCGCATCCAGGCAGTAGTCACGCGCCCCGAAAACCGTGATGAATTTAATCTGCGTGTGGTTCTGGCAGATGAAAGCGCCGATCGCGACGCACTGGTGGAGGCGCTGTCGGGGGCTATTCGGGCGACCTGCCGTGTTAAGGTTGATCAGGTCGAATTTGTTTCAGATAGCGATCTTGGCGAGGACGCCCAGATCATCCTGGATGAGAGAAGCTGGGGGTGATGAGTCCCGCTTGTAAGCCTTCGCTCCCGCCCTGGATGCCAAACTCGCCAACTTATCCTTCGGGAAGGATAACCACGTGGCCATCGAAGTGCGTACCAGCGCTCTCGCCGTTGGCTCCTTGGCAAGGCTGAGGAGAGGTGATCCAGGGGGAACACTACAACGGATTGGGAAATGAACGGATAAGCCTGCTAGTTTTCGGGCGAGTACAGCACGAATATGCCCTCACCCCTGCTAAGGAAAGTGCTGAGCCTGCCCCTCTCCCAAAAGATAATTGGGAGAGGGAGGATGCTGGGTGCCGATCGATGATCAATTGCTAATGCAGATGATGGATCGTTCGCTGGGACGAACGATTCGGGAGTTGTGGATGAAAGACACCACAACTCCATGGCTGCAGGTACGGGGCTGGAGGAAAGCAAGGGGATACAGGTATACCTGTGAATACACGCTTCGACTTAGCGAACTTACACATCCAACAGTATGAGGAGACCGCCATCGCCAGCTACACGTTGTTGGTCAGCTCCGGCACAACGGAGGGCGTAAACGTGGCTGCACACAATGAAAGCCGCGTGATGGTAAGGATGGCAGGGAACTGGCGGGTGTTGGCTGTTGGTTTGTAGGGTAAAAATGGTGATAAGATAGTTGGGTCAATGATGTGACATAATTATTTGAAGTTGAACCAGATTTGTGTGAGACGAAGTAAGGATGCATCCGATAATGGGCGAAACCAAGACTTCTCTTCCAAATTCAATCAATAGCTTCTTCTGGGATTACGATTTCCAGGATCTGACCTGGATGAGTGACCGGGACCTGATCACCAGCCGGCTGCTGCAAGCTGGAGACTGGCGTTCAATCTGCTGGCTGCGAGAGCAAATCGACGATGAGGAGTTGAGAGGCTGGATTATTGAGCACAAGGGTGGGGGTCTGAGCCCGCGCCAGCTGCGCTATTGGCAGGTCACCCTCGAGCTGCCCTCTGAGCTGGTGGATGATTGGGTCCACGCAGCCAGGGAAAATCCGTGGGGATTGAGGATCAGGAAGTGACATATTATAAAGATGGATTGGAGCAAGACCAGCTCGAAGTTCTGGAAGAAGTCGGTCATCAGATGACTGACTGGGGATTCTACCTGGCAGGCGGAACAGCACTGACCATTTATCTAAAACACCGGCGCTCGATTGATTTGGACTGGTTCAGGGAGCAGAGTCTTGGGGATGTAATGGTGTTTGCTCAGCGGTTGCGGGATGCAGGGATACCCTTTTCCACACATCAGACTGCTCCGGGCACCCTGCACGGTGAAATCCAGGGTGTGCGTGTCAGCTTCCTGGAATTCCGTTACTCGACCCTCAACCCGCTTACCCACTGGGATGAATTAGGTATCCAACTGGCCTCGCTTGACGATCTGGCCTGCATGAAACTTTCCGCCATTGCCCAACGCGGGTTCTGGAAAGATTTCCTGGACATTTACGCACTTTGCACCGCTCACAGACCTTTACAAGAGCTGCTCCCGTTATACCAGAAGAAGTTCAGCGTCCAGGACATAAGCCCGGTGCTGTACGGCCTGGTCTACTATGACGATGCCGAAGAGCAGCGAATGCCGGTTATGTTGTGGGATGTCCCCTGGTCCCAGGTGAAATCGGCGATAAGGGAGTGGGTCAGGGAGATTTCATGATGAACATCGCTTTGGCTGAGGAGCAGCTAATTATTCACCGCGAAGAAACGAAGAACGCGAAGTAATAGTTTTGCCACTTTCAAACCTAATTTCTCCAAAAAAGAGGTTGTCGGCAAGAAATCCCCTACCAACCGCTAATTATGAGTTGAATTAAAACCCATAATTTTGTACAATGGGAGTAGAGGAGTGTGAGCTGTGGAACAGAAAACGAAAAAATGGGTACCTGTAGTACGCTGGGCGGCGCGCATCTGGAGCCTGGGGCCGGTCATCATGGCATTGGTAGTGATCGTGTTTTCTCGCTCGGAGGAGGGGGTGGTCGTGCTCTGGACAGAATGGGCGGCGTTGAGTTTGCTTGCAGTTTCAGTGATCGGGTTGGCCCTGGCCTGGCGCTGGCAGCGCCTGGGGGGCTGGATTTCGCTGGGGGCGCTGGTTGTGTTTCTGATCGTGTTTTTGATCACTGTTGAGAGATCCTTCCCGATATGGCTGATCTTCCTGGTGGGGATTGGTGTTCCAGCAGTATTGTTTTTGGTCAGCGCGTATGGGGAGCGATCGATTGCTAGCGCAATCGATTCAGGAGTTGTGGAAAAAAGATCCCACAACTCCACAACCTCCAACAGCTAACGGCTAACAGCCAATCGCCAACTGCTGCTCACAAATACGTAGTATAATATGTAGTATAGTATGTATTTAGATAATAAGCGAGGTCCCCATGCAAAAGATTATCGGTGTCACCGAAATACAGCGCCGCTTTCGGTCCGTGTTCGATGAGGTAGCCAAAAAAGGTATTCCTTACGTATTGACGCGCGGCAGCCGACCGGAGGCAGCAATTATTCCCTACGAAGAATATCTGAAGTTCCAGGAACTGCGGGAAGACGACATACTGAAGCGCTTTGACCGCCTGGTGGACAGGATGGCGGAGCAGAATCAAGCATACAGTGAAGCTGAAATCGCATCAGACGTGG